>Ga0074195_1000085_pt1 | contig 227570 bp, 176 predicted proteins | sample EPASupsiteHSE623_FD_64525 | JGI IMG/M metagenome (GOLD analysis project Ga0074195, IMG submission 64525) | Bioremediated contaminated groundwater from EPA Superfund site, New Mexico - Sample HSE6-23 | ecosystem: Environmental > Aquatic > Deep subsurface > Groundwater > Contaminated ... | reverse complement strand
CAAATACACAAAAAACAATCCCGCCAATGACCCATCAAACGGGAATCACAAAAGGGTGGTACCGATTTTTTCCGTCAGGTGGTAGCACATCAGGCCGACGCGGAAAGGCTACTCACTTTCCTTAGGGTTAATGCTGGCTATTGGCACGTTATTGCCTCCTCTGGCGAACGGGAAGTTGAACGTAATGATGGAGGGGAAAGCCGGAGGTTTGCTGATTTCAGGAGTTGTTTTTGCCTGTATTGGTATTGCCTTTACCGGGTGGGCCGGGTACATTAAAAGTTCATATTCCGGTGATGCGGACAAAAACACGGACAAACAGGCTTCCAATTTTGTAAAAGGTTCTCTGTCATCCTTATTGGTTGGAGTGACCGGATCCGCCATGTCGCTGGGTTTTGAACGGGGTATCCCTATTTCAAAAATTGCTGAACAATATGGCACTGACCCATTGTTTGCGATGATGCCTGTTCTTTCTGTATTACTCTCAGGGACTTTTTCAACGACATTGGTTTGGTGTTTTATCATGAGTCTTAAAAATAAATCGCTGACCGATTTTATACGGTTTGATCATTCGGTAAACCTGTGGAAAAATTATCTCTGTGCTTTACTGGCTGCTCTGCTTTGGTTCAGTCAGTTTATTACATACAGCATGGGTAACAGTATGATGGGATCACTAAGCTTTGTTTCCTGGGGAATTCTTATGGCCCTGACCATTGTTACTGCAGCGCTCTGGGGAATATACCGCAGGGAATGGAGGGGATCGCCCCGAAAGATCTATTATTTAATGATTGCCTCTTTGGTACTGATTATTCTGTCTTCGTTTGTGATCGGCATCAGTGGTTCAGTTTAATATTACGAATTTATGAATTCCAGAGAACGAATTTTAGCTGCTATCAATCATCAGCAACCCGACCGGATACCTGTTGATCTTGGGTCAACTCCAAGTTCCGGGATTTCAGCAATTGCCTACAGTAATTTGCTTAAATATTTGGGAAAACAGGAACTTCCGGTGCAGATTTATGATGTTGTTCAGCAATTGGCGCAACCCGATGAATTGATACTGAATTTGTTTGATGTGGATGTTTTGGATATTGGGCGGGAGTTTAATGAAAAGATATCGGACTGGGTTCAGGCAACAATGGCTAACGGCGCTTCGGCTTATTACCCGAAATGGTTTAAACCAGTACTTCAACCGGATGGTTCGTACATGACATACGATCATGACAGGACGCGCATTTTATCAAGAATGCCGGTTGGCGCTACTTTCTTTGACCAAACCTATTTCCCTTATGTCGATGGTTACCCGGAAAACTATCGTAATCTGGATCTGGAAATGAACAAAGTTCTGTGGGCCAGGGATGCTCATAGCCCCTGGGACCATGTCAATGATCCTGACTTTTGGGAACGGTTACGTTCGGCTGCCATTCATCTGCGTGCAACAACCGATAAGGCGCTCATGGCGGTTTGCGGATGCAATTTGTTCGAGTGGGGAACCTTTCTTCGCCGCATGGATAATTTTATAATGGATCTGATCTGCGATCCTTACCAGGTTGAAAAATTATTGGATGAGCTATTGAAACGGCATTTAGCAACCTTGGAAAAGGTATGCGATGCGGTTGGAGATATCGTTGATATTATCCGGTTTGGTGATGATCTGGGGATGACCCAGGGACCATTCATGGAGCCTGAAACATACAGGCGATTATTTAAACCCAGACATAAAGTTCTGTGTGATTATGTCAAATCACATAGTCAGATGCATACGTTTATCCATTCATGCGGATCTATTTCATTGCTAATGCCCGACATGATCGACGCGGGCATTGAAATCTTTAATCCGGTACAGACAAATGCCTATCAAATGAGCCCGGAATTTCTTAAAAAGGAATTTGGACAGGACTGTACTTTTTGGGGAGGAGGAATTGAAACAGTGGGGACTTTGAATGAGGGACCGATCAGCAAGATCAGGGACCAGGTACTGGAGCGAATAGAAATCTTTTCCAAAGGAGGAGGCTTTGTTTTTAACACAGTCCATAATATATTACCTGACGTTCCTCCCGAAAATATTATAGCCATGCTTGATGCCTTGAAAGAATACAATAAAAGAAATTTTAAAAATTAATAATTATGATGAATATATTTATTATTAAATAAAAGTTCTCTCCAGCAAACTTAAACTTACCAAAACATGAAAAAAAAGTCAAATTGCGTATCGGTGAGATTTCTATGGATACCTATCGGGATGTGGTTATTCCTTTTGAATGGTACTCTATTGAATTCTTTTGCTGCCGGTCAAAGTGAAAGGAATGTGATCGTTACTGCGATGAATCAGCAGCAGCCTGTAAAGAAAGTAAGAGGTGTTGTTGTTGAAAGTTCCGGCGTGCCGATCCCCGGTGCAACCATTATGATTAAATCGAAAATGAAAGGAGTTATTTCGGATATCGATGGAAAATTTGAAATTGAAGTATCTGAATCTGACATTCTTGAATTTTCTTATGTGGGTTATGAAACACAAAGTATTCCTGTACAGGGAAAGACCCAATTTAATGTTACGATGCAGGAAAAAGTGGACGAACTCTCGGAAGTAACGGTAGTGGCTTTTGCCAAACAAAAAAAGGAAAGTGTTTTGAGTTCGATCACAACGGTTGACACCAAAGATTTGAAGGTTCCAAGCAGTAACCTGACAACTGCGCTAGCCGGCCGAATGGCCGGGCTGATCTCTTATCAGCGAAGTGGTGAACCGGGAAATGACAATGCTAATTTTTTCATCCGGGGCGTTACTACCTTTGGATACAAGAAAGATCCGCTTATTTTGCTCGATAATAACGAAGTTAGTTCTCAGGATCTGGCCCGGATGCAACCGGATGATATTGCAAGCTTTTCGATCATGAAAGATGCCACGGCTACTTCTTTGTATGGATCCAGAGGAGCGAATGGCGTTATTCTGGTAACGACAAAAGAAGGCGTGGAAGGGAGAGCAAAAATCAACATCAGGTATGAAAATTCCATTTCTACACCCACTCAACGGGTCGAACTTGCAGATCCGGTTACTTATATGAAATTGCATAATGAAGCTGTACGCACACGGGATCCTTTGGGAGTTACTCTTTATTCCCGGAATAAAATTGATAACACGATTGCCGGAGGGAATCCCTATGTATATCCTGCCAATGACTGGTATAAGATACTTTTTAAAAATTATACCAACAATCAGCGTTTGAACATGAATCTGAGCGGTGGGGGAAAGGTAGCTCGCTATTATCTGGCAGGAACTTTTAACAATGATAATGGCGTATTAAAAGTTGACCGTAAAAACAATTTTAACAACAACATTGACTTGAAACGGTACATGCTCCGTTCGAACGTGAACATCAACGTCACAAAATCAACAGAAGTTGTCGTCCGTTTGCAGGGAAGTTTTGATGATTATACAGGGCCTTTGCATGGAGGTGATTCCATCTATTCTTCAGTCATGAAAGCGAATCCGGTCTTATTTCCCGCCTATTATGCTCCGGATCGAGCCAATGAATTTACAAAGCATATCCTTTATGGGAACTATGACAAAGGTCAATTCAATAATCCATATGCGGAAATGACAAAAGGATATAAGGACTATACTGCTTCACAGATTTTTGCCCAGGTAGAATTGAAGCAGAAACTTGATTTTATAACGAAGGGATTGGCTTTAAGAGGAATGTTTAATACAAACCGGTACTCCTTTTTTGATGTTCACCGGTATTATTCTCCTTTTTTCTACAAGGTATCCATGTATGATAAAAAGAAAGATGAATATACGTTGGATGTCATCAATGAAGAATCGGGAAAAGAATATCTGGAATATGAGGAAAAGGCTAAAGATATCAATTCAACGACCTATTTTGAAGGTGCAGTAAACTGGGACAGGACCTATCGGGAAAGACATGCGGTAAGCGGGTTACTCGTTTTTACAATGAGGGACCAGATCTTTGCCAATGCAGGTGATTTACAGAAATCGTTGCCTTACCGGAATATTGGGTATGCAGGTCGTTTTACATATGCCTATGACTCCCGGTATTTTACTGAGCTCAATTTTGGGTACAACGGATCTGAAAGGTTCTCTAAGAAAGAACGCTTTGGATTCTTTCCTTCAATTGGCCTGGGCTGGATCGTTTCAAATGAAGGTTATTGGGAAGGAATGAAAAAAATAATCAGCAAATTAAAACTCAAGGCAACTTATGGTCTGGTCGGAAATGATGCTATCGGTTCGTCTGATGATCGTTTCTTTTATCTTTCAAATGTCGATATGGATAACGAGGGCCGGAGTGCATCTTTTGGCACCTACGGAAACAGCGGAGGCAGGACGCTAAATGCTATTACGATCTCCCGTTATGCAAATGATGATATCACTTGGGAAACTGCTGCGAAACTGAATCTGGGAATAGAGTTGGCATTTTGGGAAAAACTCGAAATTCAGGCTGATATATTTCGAGAGGACCGGAAGAACATTCTGATGAATCGTGCAGCTATCCCCTCAACCATGGGATTACAGGCAGGCGTACGTGCCAATGTTGGTGAAGCAATGAGTCAGGGTATTGATGTCTCGGTAAATTTTAGCCATTATTTTAACAATGATTTTTGGATCACCGCCCTGGGTAACTTTACTTATGCAACAAGTGAATTTACAGTATATGAAGAACCGGATTATGACGATATGCCGTGGTTGTCTTTTGTGGGTCAGTCCCTCAATCAAAACTGGGGTTACGTTGCTGAGCGTCTGTTTGTAGATGAAGATGAAGTTCGTAATTCTCCTGCCCAGTTCGGTAATTACAAAGCTGGTGACATTAAATATAAGGATATTAACCGTGATGGAAAGATTTCCTATCTCGATAAGGTTTTTATGGGATATCCAATGAGCCCGGAAATCGTATATGGACTTGGATTTTCAATGGGTTTTAAGGAATGGGATTTTTCGTGTTTTTTCCAGGGATTGGCCCGCGAATCTTTTTGGATTGACCCTGTAAAAACAGCACCTTTTATTAACCGGCAAAATGCCTTACTGAAAGTATATGCGGATAATCATTGGTCAGAAGACAAACGGAATCTGCATGCGTTATGGCCCCGGTTATCTGAGACGATTATTGAAAACAATAACCAGTCATCCACCTGGTTTATGCGGAATGGTTCGTTCCTTCGTCTGAAATCATTGGAATTTGGCTATTCGTTACCTCGAAAGCTCATTTCCCGGGCTCACATCACTAATCTTCGTCTGTATTTCAGCGGAACGAATCTCCTGACCTTCAGTCAATTTAAATTATGGGATCCTGAAATGGGAGGGAATGGACTGGGATATCCCATTCAGAAAGTATATAACATGGGTCTTCAAATATCTTTCTAAAAACATAAGAAATGAGAAAAGAAATATTCATCTTGATGTTGATCCTGTGTAGTTTAGTTTCGTGTAACTACCTGGATGTTGTTCCTGATAATGTGGCTACAATCGATTATGCATTCAGGAACAGGACTTCAGCCGAAAAGTATTTATTTACCTGTTACAGTTATATGCCTTCTCACGGATCAATTTATTATGATCCGGCAATGAGCGGTGGTGATGATAGCTGGTTCCATACTTTTGTGCCATGGAGCACACGGTACCTGGCTCGTGGACAGCAAAATTCATCGGAACCGTATATGAATTTCTGGACCAATGAAAGGGGCGCCAATAAGAATTTATGGCAGGGAATTCGTGACTGCAATATTTTCATCGAAAACATCGGTAAAGTGGTTGATGTTCCTGATTATGAAAAAACGAGGTGGAAAGCTGAAGTCAAATTTCTGAAAGCGTATTATCATTTCTATTTATTCCGGATGTATGGGCCAATCCCGATTCAGATTCAAAATCTTTCCATTTCGGCCGGTGTTGATGAAGTAAAAGTGTATCGAGCACCCGTTGATTCGGTGGTAAACTATATTACCGGATTAATGCGGGAAGCCGCTTTGGAATTGCCAAAAGAAAGTGAAGTTATTCAGGGAACAGAGGCAGGAAGAATGAATGATCTCATTGCCATGAGTATCCGTGCCAAGGTTTTTGTTTATGCAGCAAGCCCCTTATTTAATGGAAATTCCAATTATGCTTCATTGGTCGATAACCGGGGAGTTCAATTATTTCCTCAGGCCTATGATGAAAACAAATGGAAAATTGCTGCCGAAGCTTGTAAAGAAGCCATCGATTTATGTCACGAGCAAAACAAAAAATTGTATGATCTGGTTGATGTGCAGGTGGAAAATGAGCCCGAAGCGTTTCATGTTCAGACAACTTACAGACAGGCCATTTGTGACCGGTGGAACCAGGAACTGATTTGGGGCGGTACCAATTATGAATGTACTGATTTATCCAGACAGGCACAGGCTAAAATCATGCGGTTTTCGGCTGAACATACTTCTATCAAATCAGAATGGGGGCCGACATTAAAAATGATCGGCAGGTACTATTCAAAAAACGGAGTGCCCATTGATGAAGACACCGAATGGTTGAACAATGACTGGTATGATAACCGTTATAAACTCAGAGAAGTACCGTCTTCGGGCGATGAAAAATATTACATCAAAGAAGGTGAAAAAACAGTCTATCTTCACTATAATCGCGAGCCCCGTTTTTATGCCAGTATTGGGTTCGACAGGGGAATTTATTTTGGTAACGGTTATTACAATTTTCCGGATGATGTTAAATATACTGCTTTTTTCGCTAAAGAGCATTCCGGCCTTTCTTCTGCATCTGAAGGCTTTTCGATTACCGGTTACAATGTGAAGAAAATGCATAGTTTTAAAAATGCAGTGACCTTGGATCGAGATGCTGTCGAGTATTATCCGTTTCCAGTCATGCGCCTTTCTGATTTATATCTACTGTATGCAGAATCATTGAATGAAGCATATGGCCCTTCGGAAGAAGCTTGTTTCTATATTGATCAAGTACGCAAACGCGCCGGTCTGGGCGGCGTGGTAGAATCCTGGTCTGTACATTCCATAATTCCGGGAAAGCCAACTGGCAAAACAGGATTGCGTGAAATTATCCAACGTGAACGTACCATCGAATTAGCGTACGAAGGTCATCGGTTTTGGGATATCAGACGATGGAAACTGATTACTGAACTGAATGAGCAGCCACAGGGATGGAATGCTTCAGGTGAAAATGCAGAAGATTTTTACAAGATCACGAATGTCGCTCAGGAACCGGTAAAATTTTCTGTTAAAGATTATTTCTGGCCGATTAAGGAATATGATCTGGCAGTAAACAAAAATTTAATCCAAAATTATGGTTGGTAGACTTCCGCAGTTAATTAATAGGAAAAAAGAAGGGAATGAAACGAGCCATTAGAGCCATAGCTTTTACCCAGGGGAACGTTTATTTGGCGAATTGGAGCGAAGCGGAAATCCCCGCCGGGAATTGAGCTTGCGAGATCCGCGAAGCGAATTCCGTACCGTTGGCCGGAGTCTCGAAGGAACGAGTCGTAATACGCAAATTGTAGTTGAATAAATTGAAAAAAATAAACATATGAAAAATTATAGTTTAATCATTCTGTTTATTGGTATCCTTTTCACTTCGTGTAAAGAGGAACCGATTGGTCAGACTCCAATCGATCAGGTTGCCCCCGGGACAGTATCGAATGTGAAAGTGGAGAATACTGCAGGCGGGGCAAATATCCTGTATTTGTTACCCGACGATGAGGATTTATTGTATGTCAAAGCTGTTTATTCCCTGAAGCCCGGGAGAATAAACGAAGTAAAAGCGTCTGTATACAGTGATACACTTAAAATCAGGGGATTCGGCGATACTGATCCGCGACAGATTTCGTTATATGCTGTAGACCGGAGCGGAAATGAGTCTGAGCAGGTTCAGGTGACAATTGAGCCTCTTGAACCAGCTGTTTCCTCAATAGGAAAAACTTTACGAGTAGTGGAAGATTTTGGAGGTGTGCATGTCTATTGGCAAAACCCGACACGGTCCGAAATTTCGGTGGTGATTTTGAAGCAGGATAATAATGAAGAGTATGTTCCGATTGAAGTTTTTTACAGTACCACAGAGAATGGTGATGGGGCGGCCAGGGGACTTGATACGCTGACAGGACTTTTTGGGATCTATGTCCAGGATCGCTGGGAGAATCAAAGTGAGATTTTGTATGATACGCTGACACCGTTATTTGAACAACAGTTTGACCGGTTGAAATTTAAGGAAGTTACTCTTCCCAATGACGAACCAAGTGCCTGGGGTTGGGTATTGTCAAATGTCTGGGATGGGATCATTGGAGATCAGGGCTTCCACACGGCAAACGGGTCAGGAAGATGGCCTCAGGCATTTACCATCGATTTGGGCGTAACGGGAAAAATAAGTCGTATCAAAGAATATCAGCGTCAAGGTGAGTGGATTTATAAACATGGGAATATCCGCAGTTTTGAGGTTTGGGGAGCAGTTACACTGGATCCGTCAGGAAACTGGAACAACTGGATCAAATTGATGGATTGCGAGTCGGTTAAACCGTCAGGACTGCCTTTAGGACAGTTTACAGGAGAGGATCAGGCATGGGCCGCAGCCGGTGAAGAATTTATTAATTCTCCCGAGAATCCTGAAGTCCGGTATATTCGGATCAATGTGACTGAAAACTGGTCGGGAGGCGACTTTTTCCATTTTTCAGAACTGGAAGTTTTTGGAGATAACCGATGAATAAAATGGAATCAATATTAAAAAATGACATCATGAAGATTAAAAATACCTATTTATTATACCTGGGGTTCTTCGTTTCTTCCCTTGCTTCTTGTTCCAAAATGAATGACATGCACCAGGAATACGTTGACGAAGGCGAAATTATATACGCCGCTCAAATGGATAGCATAGCTCCGGCACCCGGTTATAACCGGGTTGCCATTGATATGTTTGCATATTCCCAGCGAATTGCAAAAGTTCGAATTTACTGGAATGATTACAGTGATTCCCTGGATGTGATGATTAATAATCAAACGGGTATCTTTAACCAGATCATCCCAAATCTGGATGAAGGTGAATATATTTTTGATATCATCAGTTTTGATAAATTTGGGAATCAGTCGCTTAAATACGAAGTAACATCACTGGTATACGGAGATCTTTATATCTCCGGTCTGATTAACCGGAATTTCAGCCACATGGAATACGTGGAGGCTGATCTGTATATTGAATGGAAAAATGTTGCAAATGCTCTCGGTACCGAGTTTTCTTATCAAAATGCAGCAGGTGGTACAAGTACCGTATTTATTCCTGCAAATGAGAATAGAACAAAAATATCCGATTTTTTAAGTGATGGGAATTATTGGTATAAAACATTGTATAAACCCGTTGAAAATGCAATAGACACTTTTGAAACGGAATTAAGACAAGGCGTCTTACCTCATTTCATCAAATATATAGAATGTGATAAATCGCTCTTTACAGCAATGTCGCTTCCAAATGATTTAGGCCGCCTGGGATGGGATGACAATGAGCGAATGGAAAGGTTGTGGGATAAAAGTGTAGGCCCGCAGAGTTATCCCTGGATTTTCCACAGTGATGGCTCTGAATTACCGGGTGTGATTACTTTTGATATGGGAAAAGTTTATGAAAATCTGGCTTTGATTGAAGAAACCGGAAGAGATTGTTGCGCAAATCCTCTGGTTTTTGAAGTCTGGGGTATAGAAGATATCAGTGAGGCTACAACCATCCTGCATCCCCGTGATCCGGACTGGTCATATGAAGCGATTGAAAAGGGCTGGACAATGCTTAAGAAAGTTGAGCGCAATGATGACGGGAAAATTGCTTACAAGGTTCTTTTAAATGACAATCTCCCTCCCGTGCGTTATATTCGTCTTCGTTTCAGAGAAAGCTATGAAGGTTCGAACAACGTAAATTTAAGCGAAGTAACTTTTTGGTATAAAGAATAATATTTTTCTGTGAAACAATTCATTTGCGGTTCTGATCAATGAATTGTTTCTTTGAAATTTCAGATTACAAGTTCACTTAATAACTCAATAAATAAAGGTTATGGATCAATATTATAGAGGAATAATCATTGGTGCGATGTGTTTGATAAGCTCGACAACGGTTCCTGAAGTTAAAGCACAGGTTTCTGATAAAACCAATTTAATCCATTTACAACAAGCGTTTGTTGATCTCAAATTTGGAATGTTCATTCATTACAATATTCCGACATATATGCAGGAGGACTGGGCTGATCCGGAGGCACCAGCGGCAATATTTAATCCGAAAAAACTCGATTGTAACCAGTGGGCGGTAGCTGCCAAATCAGCAAATATGTCATATGGTTGTTTAACGACTAAACATCACAGTGGATTTTGCATCTGGGATACGAAAACTACGGATTACAACGTCATGAAAAGCCCTTTGAAACGCGATGTAGTGAAAGAATATGTGGAAGCATTCAGAAAACAAGGACTCAAAACGATGTTATATTATTCTGTTTTGGATACCCATCATAAACTTCGTCCGGGACAGATTACTAAAGAACATATCCGGATGGTGAAGGAACAACTTACCGAATTATTAACCAACTATGGCGATATTACGGCTTTAATTATTGACGGATGGGATGCTCCATGGTCACGGATTTCATATGAAGATATACCCTTTGAAGAAATTTATTATCTGGTTAAACGATTACAGCCAAATTGTCTCGTAATGGACCTGAATGCAGCAAAATATCCCGAAGAAGCTTTATTCTATACCGATATAAAATCCTATGAACAGGGAGCAGGACAGCACATTTCAAAAGAACAGAATAAATTGCCGGCTTTGTCATGTTTGCCAATAAACCAAAACTGGTTTTGGAAGGAATCGTTTCCGAACGATCCTGTAAAGGATCCATTCAAGCTTATTACTGAAAATATAGTACCGTTCAATAAAGCTTACTGCAATTTTATTTTAAATGTGGCACCAAACCGGGATGGACTTATTGACGATAATGTGATCTCAGCTTTACAAAAAATCGGGCAGAACTGGAAAAATGATAATACGCGGTTCCGATTGCCCGAATTTGATACACCTATCGTGGCGACTAATATTGCCAAGTTTAAAGCTTCTAATTCAAGTTGGAGCGCCGACATGTGGATCATGGATTTTGCCAACGATGATAATTTCAGTACAGCCTGGGTATCCAACCGGGAAGTTGAAAATCCCTGGTATGAAGTTGAGTTTGACAGGGCAAAATGCTTTAATATGGTTTCTATTGTAGATTCACGTAGAAACATAAAAAAATACCGGTTGCAGTATAATGAAAATGGCTGCTGGAAAACGTTGGTTGAAGGAAGTAGTGAAGCCAGAATAAAAATTCATCGTTTTGATCGGGTTTGGGGTGAAAAGGTCAGAATTTTAATGGATGATTGTTCCGGTGAGCCGGCGATTGCGGAATTTGGAGTTTACCATGAACGAAGGTAATTTATATAAAAAGTTTGAAGCAGAGACGTAAAAGAAGGGCGGGAATGAAGCCTTGTGTAAAATTTCGCATAAAAAGTGTATCCGATTTTTAGCATTGATATATCCGAATATTCTACTTACCCAGCTTCGTTTCATGGACCGTAGACGTATTTAGCCGGTAAACTCTGGTTTATGCCTATTCTCCTCGCGATGAAATCAGGCATCAGGTTAAAATAAGCTGTAAACTGAATAAAATATCAGAAGTTTCTTTTGATGGAATAGCTTTTCTTTGTATTGGATTTTAGTGATTTAACCAACTTGTCCCACGATGAAAACGTTAAGCTTGTTCCTTAAGACCATCCTGCTTCTCTTACTCTTATCGTCTTGCTCGCAACATGAAAACCATCCTGAGTCCAGGGTGAAGACCCTGAGCTCAGGATGGAAAATGCAGTCGTCTGCTGGGCTTGCGCAAACAGACGAAAGCTTAATTTCGCAAAGTGGTTTTGATACAACTTCCTGGCTTCAGGCAATGGTTCCGGGAACCGTCTTAGGCAGCATGGCTGCCACAGGGGTCATTGAAGATCCTTACTTTGGGATCAATATGCAAAATATTGATCCTGATCATTTTAAGCAGCCCTGGTGGTTCAGAACCTCCTTTCATCTGGACAAAGAGGATCTTACAAAAAAGATATCCCTTCGTTTTAACGGCATCAACTATCGCGCTGACCTGTGGGTCAATGGCAAAAAAGTGGCCGGAAAAGATCAGTTCGCGGGGACCTATCGCATGTTCACCTTTGCCATCAATGGTTTTGTTCAGGAAGGGGAGAATACGGTAGCGCTGAAAATGTGGCAGCATGCCGATGGCGAATATTCCATTGGTTTTGTCGACTGGAACCCGCTTCCGCGCGACCGTAATATGGGTATTTTCAGAGAAGTCTTTCTGGAGATCAATCAGGGCGTTAAAATCAGAAGTCCGTTTGTTTACTCAAAAGTCAACACGGAAACCAAAGATGCCGCTGAATTATTTATTCAGGCTGAGATTGAGAACAGCACGGATCAGGTGGTCAGCGGTACAGTCAGAATAAACTACGAATTGGGTATTGTTGAGAAAGAGGTGGATCTTGCTCCCGGGCAGACTTTATCGTGCCGTTTTACGCCCGACGAGTTTAAACAGCTTTCCGTCAAAAATGTGAAACTCTGGTGGCCCAATGGGATGGGCAATCCGGAGATGTACAAGCTGACAACTGAATTTATAGCGGAAAATAAGGTTCTCGACCGGGTTGAGAAAATGTATGGCATCCGGGAGATTCGCAGCTATTTGAATGAAGATAAAAACAGGGCTTTTGAAATTAACGGCAAATTTATTTTACTGAAAGGCGGAGGCTGGACCGACGATGTTTTGCTTCAGGATACGCGTAAATCGGTTGAAGCGCAGTTGCGGTACATCCGGCACATGAACCTAAACAGCATCCGCTGCGAGGGTTTTTGGGGAAAGGATGAAACGCTCTATGACCTCTGCGATGAATATGGGATCCTGGTCATGATTGGCTATAATTGTCATTGGGAATGGGAAGAATACCTGCTGAAGCCAACACATGAAAAATACGGCGGGGCTGTTACGCCCGAAGATATCAGTTTACTGGCCGATTCCTGGAAAGACCAAATGCTGTGGCTCAGAAACCATCCCAGTATTTATGTCTGGATGCTGGGCAGTGATAAACTTCCGCATCCTGATCTGGAACGGAAATACATTGAACTTTTTAAACAGTATGATCCCTCACGAAGTTATATCACTTCCGCGGGTGGGGCGGGTACCGAAGACAATAACATTGTCGCGGAAGTGCCTCTGGTGAGTGATATCAGTGGTCCCACAGGGATGAAAATGCTGGGTCCTTATGCCTGGACGCCGCCGTACTATTGGTTTACCGATACGGTTTTGGGGGGAGCATATGGTTTTAACACCGAGACTTGTCCGGGAGCTGCCATTCCTCCTGTGGCCTCTTTGCGTAAAATGCTTCCCGAATCAGCTTTGTGGCCAATCGACAAAAAATATTGGGAATACCATACGGGCAGGAACGAATTTACAAGCCTCGACCGTGACCGGGAAGCCATTGATCGGCGGTACGGATCGTCCGATAATGTGGAAGACTTTTCGTTCAAGGCCCAGGTCAATAACTACGAGATCATGCGCCCGATGTTCGAAGCGTTTATCGCTCATAAGCCTAAAAGTACCGGATTGGTACAATGGAAAATGAACTCGGCATGGCCGGAACTGATCTGGCAGTTATACGATACTTACCTGCAGCCCAATGGCTCCTTTTACGGAGTGAGAAAAGCCTGCAACCCGCTTCATGCGATCTACCGCTATGGTCATGACGACATTTACCTTGCCAACGAAAATTTGCTGGATGCAGAAGGGTTAACCGTGAAGATCAGGATTCTCGATATCCATTCCAAAGAGATCTTTACTGACCAATGGCAGGGAGATATTCCTTCCAATATTTCGAAATTCATTTATAAACTTCCTGAGATAAAAGATCTCACTCCGGTTTGGTTCCTGGCGCTGAACGTATTTGATAAGGATAAACGGGAACTGGATAACAGTATTTATTGGTTGTCGGAAAAGAAAGATATTTTGGATTATGAAGCTTCCAAAAAACTGCCGTGGCCTTATTATACGCCGACAAAGCAGTTTGCTGACTATACCGCGCTGGATCAGTTGCCAAAAGTAAAACTTGATTTTGACTATCAGTATTTAAAGGACGAACAATTTGGCAGGATCCAGCTGAAAGTTAAAAATACAACCGGAACAATCGCATTTTTTAACTTCTTTGATGTACTTGATTCTCAATCAGGAATGCCGGTGCTTCCGGTTTTCTGGTCCGATAATTATGTGACTTTGCTTCCAGGAGAGGAGCGCATGTACGAAGCGAAATTCTTCCTGTCCGACTTGAAAGGTGAAAAACCATTGATCGAAGTGAGAGGCTGGAATGTGGATAAAATCCGTATTAATTAATAACGCATAAAGATTCAGGGGATGAGAAAAAGTTATTTTATTGTGGTTTTGATCATGTTTGTGTTCTTTATTATTTCCTTCCTGACCAATATCCTGGGCCCGTTAATCCCGGATATTATTAAGGATTTTGAAGTAAGTAAAGGCATGGCGGCGTTTCTTCCGTTTTCATTTTTTATTGCATATGGTGTATTCTCGATCCCTTCAGGCATCCTGATCGAAAAATTCAATGAAAAATGGATTATGGTTTCCGCGTTTGGAATTTCATTTTTAGGGGCGTTGCTTTTCTCTGTTATTCCATCATTCCCGGTAGCCATGCTGTCACTGTTTATGATCGGATCAGGAATGGCTATGCTTCAGGTAGCTATCAATCCGTTGTTGCGGGTTGCAGGGGGTGAAGAGCATTTTGCATTTAATTCGGTCATGGCTCAGCTTGCTTTCGGGCTGGCTTCATTTCTTAGTCCGCAGCTTTTTTCCTATCTGGTGCTGAACCTGGAAAATTTTTCAGAAGGCGGAAATTATCATGCATTGATCCGGATCCTTCATCAGGTGGTACCTTCAGACCTGCCCTGGGTATCCTTGTATTGGATCTTTACGTTGATCTCCCTGGTCATGATCGTCATGATGCTTGCAATCAGACTTCCTGAAGTACAGCTTTCGGAAGATGAAAAAGCAGGAGCCTTGTCACAACATGCCGGCTTATTTAAGAACAAAACAGTCATTCTGTATTTCATTGGGCTATTTGCTTACGTTGGAACGGAACAGGGCGTAGCCAACTGGACTTCCCAGTTTTTATATGAATACCATGGCTTCGATCCGCGTGCTGAGGGAGCTGATGCAATCTCGCTGTTTTGGGGACTTCTTACAATAGGCTGTGTTTTGGGGCTTGTATTGCTGAAATTTATGGACAGCAAACTGGTATTGAAACTCTTTGCGGGAGGTGCAATCATCAGTTTAACTGCCGGGCTTTTTGGTCCTGCCCAGGTGGCTTTGTGGGCTTTCCCGATCGTAGGGTTCTTTGCTTCGGTGATGTGGTCGGTCATTTTTTCACTCGCGTTGAACTCGGTTAAGGAAAATCATGGCGCTTATTCCGGGATCCTCTGTTCCGGTATCATTGGTGGTGCAATTGTTCCTTTAATTATTGGCGCCCTTAGCGATACCGTCGGACTTCGGGGTGGAATGACTTTCATCTATATCACCCTGGGCTTTATTTTCAGTATTGGCTTTTGGGCCAAACCACTGATCAATAATAAAACAGTCAGTCTTCGAAAAAAAAATGATCGCGTATGAACAAACTGGCAATTACCGGAGGCGCTCCTGTCCGGGATATAAAAACCAATCCCTGGCCTAAATGGCCGGTATGGAACAGCAAGGAAGAAAAGGCCTTGCTGGAAGTGCTGAACAGTGGCGTATGGTCTTATAACGGACCAAAGGAAACGGAATTTAATAAACTTTTTGCAGCATTTACCGGTACTCAATATGCCCTGAGCGCCGCTAACGGAACGGTCACGCTGCAAATGGCCCTGGAAGCCTGCGGGATTGGCATTGGTGATGAAGTCATTCTGCCGGGTTTGACCTGGCAAGCCACAGCGGCGACCGTACTGGATGTGAATGCGACGCCCGTTCTGGTTGATGTTTGTGAAGATACCTGGTGTATTGATCCGGTTGAGGTCGAAAAGGCGATTACGCCCCGTACAAAAGCCATTATTCCGGTTCATCTGTACGGTAGTTTTGCCGATATGGATGAGATCCTGGGAATAGCAAAGAAGCACAAGCTGTGGGTGATTGAAGACTGTGCCCATAAACACGGAGGGGAGTGGAACGGTAAAAAAGCCGGAAGCATTGGCGATATCGGCAGTTTCAGCTTTCAGTTGTCGAAACATTTGACAGCAGGAGAGGGAGGCGCGCTGACCACAAATCATTTTGAACTGTATGAAAAGCTTGATGCGTTGCGTAACTGCGGCAGAAGGCCGGAACCCGAAAGTGCAGCAAATGCTGATAAAGGCGAAGGCGTGTATTTCGATGCCGGAAATTTCCTCCAGTCAGGCAATTACCGGATGACTGAATTTCAGGCTGCAATCCTGATTGAGGGACTAAAGCGATTACCCGAGCAAAACCGGGTCAGGGATGAAAATGCCATGTATCTGAATTCACTTTTAGCCGGTATACCGGGCGTGATGCCGGTGAGAAGAGATAAAAGGGAAACAAAAGAGGCCTATTTTAATTTTGCTTTCCGTTACGATCAGCATAAATTTAAAGGTCTGCCTGCAAAAAAATTCAGGTCTGCGCTCACTGCTGAACTTGGGATTGAAGTAGCCGCCAGCTATATTCCGCTCAATCAGTGTTCCTTATATGTGCCGTTAACGAAACCCGCACGTCATAAACTAAGCGATGAATACTGGACTGCAATCGATCCTTCCCGGTTTGAGTTACCTGTCTGTACGCGCATTCATCGAGACGGTTCAGCCTGTATCCATCACAAAATACTGATGGGCACAAAAGATGATATGGAGCTCGTTGCGTTTGCGATCAGGAAGGTTTATGATCATGCAGAATACCTTTAACTGAAGAATATGAAGCGTCTGATAAGTACCAAGCAATAATTGTTGTCGTATTTCTGCCTTCTAATAAACTATGAAATAAGTGATAACGAAAATAATAAATAGGTCCGTGACCTTACTTTTAATTTTGATTTTTCCCGGCCTGTTTTGTTCTGCGCGGGACAAGCACAATAGTGTGAAGATCGGGTTGTGCAGCGACGTTCATCTTCCGACCATGCATGATGCACGGTTCAGACTGACCACGTTCATGAATCAGATGAAATCTGAAAAGCCTGATTTTATTATTGAACTGGGCGATTTTGCGCAGGCTTCGGAAAAGTTTGATGAGTATTATGAACTTTGGAATTCATTCCCCGGAGAAAAGTACCATGTAATTGGAAATCATGAAATGGATGGTGGTCATTCACGGGAAGAGGCTGTCGCTTACCGCCATATGAAATCTCCCTATTACTCATTTGATAAAAATGGGTTTCATTTTATTGTTCTGGACGGGAATGACAAAAAAGATGAAAATGCAAAAGGTTATAAGCAGTTTATTGGTGCACCACAAATCGAATGGTTCAAAAATGATTTGTCGCAAACTGAATTTCCGGTTGTGGTCTTCTCCCATCAGGGACTCGTGGTGTATGAGGGGGTGGAAGAGGATTACGGCGTTGAAAACGCTGCAGAAATCCGGAAAATTATAGAAGATCATAATGCCTCTTATCCCGGCAAAAAGGTAGTTGCCTGCTTCAACGGTCATACCCATTGGGATTATGCCGAAGAGATCAACGACGTCTGGTATATTCACATTACTTCCATGTCGTATCACTGGCTGGGAGAAGGGTATGAACAGATCAGATACAGCGATGAGGTTGACCGGGATTTTAAATGGATCAAATATACCGCACCATTTAAGGATCCGTTATTTACAACGGTTGAAATTTCATCAAAAGGATTCATTAAAATTGCCGGTAAAACTTCAGAATGGGTGGGGCCTTCGCCTTTTGAGATTGGCTACCCGGAGCGAATGAAACAGTTTATGCGTCCTGCTATTACAAAAAGGATCCTGAGGTTTAAATTAAAATAACAACTAACCACCATCATGAAAAATACGATTAAGCGAGAGCAGAGATCAAACTTGTTTGAGGCTTTGCCGAGCGGGAGTATTTTGCGCGCAGCGAAGACCTTTTTAAAGATATTGGGATTACTCATGCTGTTGCTGATCCTTGTCGTTGTATTTTGGATCAGACCGAACCTGAAAGACCGTAATCCGGGATACGATGCCGGTGTGGAAATCAGGAGTGAACAGCCAGCGGCCTTATCGGCCGGATTTGCAGCATTACCGATTACGCCGGAAGTGCCTGACAAATGGACCGATAAAAACGGAGATACCAAATACAATCCAAAGGACGGAGATACCTATACCGACGGAAACGGGAATGGTGTTTTTGATCCGGTTTGGATCGCCGGGTTCAGTAACAGCAAGGCGGCCAACGGCATTCATGATGATCTGTGGGCCAGAACGATGGTCATCGATGACGAAAAAACAAGAGTCGCGCTGGTGGTCCTGGATGCGATCGGACTGATGCATGATGATGTGATCGATATCAGGAAACTGATCCCTGCTGATGCAGGAGTGACTTATACGATCGTTTCGTCAACACACGACCATGAAGCCCCTGATTTGATGGGCTTATGGGGAAAAACGCCGTTTAAGAGCGGCGTAAATCCCGATTACATGGTGTATGTCAAAAATCAGGCAGCAAAATCAGTTGTTGAGGCTGTTAAAAGCTTAAGGCCCGCGAGCATGGCGATTTCCGAAGATCTGACCGGCGCCATCCCGCTTGTTAAAGATACCAGGAAGCCCGAAGTTTTTGACTCAGGGCTGAGGCTGATCAAGGCCATTGACCGGGAAAACGGCAATACACTGGGGTCACTGATCGCCTGGGCGAACCATGCCGAAACCCTGTGGAGCCGAAACCTGCTTCTAACGTCCGATTTTCCACATTATGTCCGGGAAGGAGTTGAAAAAGGTGTTTTTAAAGGAGATAGTCTGGTCAAAGCCGGCATTGGCGGAGTGGCAGTTTATATCAACGGGGCAATTGGCGGTTTAATGACCACACATGCCAGCCTGCCTGTAACCGATCCGCTTACTGGTATTGAATATGCAGAACCGTCTTTTGAAAAAGCCGAAGCCCAGGGTAAAGCCTTGTCACTACTGGCCTTAGCCGCCATGGAAAATCCGTTGGAAGTGATCGATACGGCGGGAGTTTCCCTGCTTGTCAGAACCCTCACACTACCCATCGACAATCGTCTTTTTAAGCTGGCAACTGCCCTGGGCGTGTTGAACCGGGGAACAACAGGCTGGATGAAAATGCGGACTGAACTGGCAGTTCTGAAAATAGGACCGGTATCGATGGTGACCATTCCGGGTGAAGCGTATCCTGAAGTGATCAATGGCGGCATTGAAGCTCCTGAAGGGAATGATTTTGGTCCGGATCCGGTTGAATTGCCTCCGGTCAGGGAAATGATGCCTGGGAAGTACAAATTTGTGTTTGGTCTGGCCAACGATGAAATCGGCTATATCATTCCAAAAAGCCAGTGGGATGTGAAGGCTCCCTATACCTACGGCCGGGAGGATTCCCCTTACGGGGAGGAAAACTCGCCTGGACCGGAAACCGCGCCTCTGTTACACGCTGCCTTAAAGGAAATGTTGGAAGAAGCTGTTAGCCATTAGTTTTTTAGTTCTAATGTTTTTTATCTCTCATCCATTTTCATGAAATCAAAAGTTGTAAAAAGATCGCTTTATGTTTTCGGTGGAGCATTCACCTTCTTTTGTATGCTAATGGCCATTCCCCGGCTATGGGGTTCGATGTTTCCTGAAAAGCCACCTGTTGGCTATCATTTCGAGGTGCTTGATTATCTGGCCGTAGGAGTGGGGTTGGAGGATTTAATCAATCAGTATCCGGAAGTCCCTGAAGATATTGAAGCGATCAAAGACATCGAATATAAAAACGTGAACGGTAAATCGCTTCAACTGGATCTGTATAAACCCAAGAACCTGGCCGGTCCGGCGCCATTATTGGTTTTTATTCATGGGGGAGGCTGGAAGGGCGGCAAACGGTCCGATTACCTGGTTTATCTGGTTGCATTTGCGCAAAAAGGATATATGACAGCTACAGTTTCATACCGCTTGCTAAAAGACGCCCCTTATCCGGCCTGTGTTGAAGATATTACCGATGCCGTTCAATGGTTCTTCAAAAATGGAGATACCTATGGGTATGACCCGGACCGGATTTGCCTCATCGGGGGTTCGGCCGGCGCTCACCTGTCTCTGTTGGCAGCCTACGGTTGGGGAGAGGACCGGTGGAAAAATGACAGTATCCCGGCCAACGAAAGCAACCATGGGATCAAGGCTGTGGTCGATATTTACGGACCAGTCGATCTGACGACACCTTATGCTCAGTCGCAATCCTTAGTAACTAATTTCATTGCTCATTCCTGGCAGGAAAGACCGGACCTGTATCGTGAAGCTTCACCCATCCGATATGTCACTTCCGACGATCCGCCAACGCTGATCCTGCATGGTACGTCCGATAACCTGGTCCCGGTAAGCCAGTCAGATACATTAAAAGCCCGCCTTGACAACCTGGGAATTCCCTGCGTTTATTACAAAATTCCCTTATGGCCCCATGCCATGGATCTGGCCCAACGGGTAAATGATTTTTCACAGCAGAAAATGGAGGAGTTTTTTCAGCAATATATGAGATAAGCTTGTTCTAATTAAAGTATAACTTTAATGATCTATTAATTCTTTTTTGATGACGGTTTAATGGAATAGATCTAAAATAGCGCCTTAATTTACTTGCAAATAAATTAATCGATTTAGCAAATTAGAAGAACGTTTCGATTAAGCGAGACAATGCCGAACTTGTTCGGACATTGTCGAGCGTAAGAAACATCTAACAAAGTTGAAAAACGATTAATCTAAATGAATTTTAATCGTCTTTTTTAAATTTTATGTTATTTGAACTCGAAGTAGATCATTTTTTTATGTTACAGATAGTTAATATTTCATACAATGAATAAATTCTTCATGTGTTTTTTATCGGCCGTTTCTTTAAATCTAATCAAATACTTTAGTCATTAACCTTATCTCTCGAAACTATGAAAAAATCCTTTCTCTGGCTATTCATCATCTGCATGACGGGAGCTGCGTCTTTGCAGTCGTGCGAAGAAGACACAGACAGGCCGGTTTGGCCACTTTCTGCTGCTATTTTTCACAGTATTGACGGAAAACAGGTTGCATTTACAGCGCTGACCCATAGTGCTGCCAGCTGGGCCTGGGATTTTGGTGACGGTAATACCAGCACCGAACAAAACCCGGTTTATGTTTATGAAGAAGGGGGCTATTACATCGCCACGCTGACAGCAAAAGACAAAGATGGCAATTCGGCAACGAAAGAAGTAAAATTAGCCATTGACCTCCCGCCATACGCCCTCCTTACTGGCGACCACACCGCCGACGGTTATGACGGCAAAACCTGGAAACTGACTACTGATCATGGTACAGGCGGTGACTACTTTGCCAATGCCGATGTTGGATTAACTACCGCAGAAGGTACTCCAATGCCGCTTCCTAATGGAGTTTTTAGCCGGTTGAGCATGCCCGATGCTTATCAGGACGAATTTACTTTTTATTATGATGGTTCGTACAAACATGATGTTAAGGAAGACGGTGCTTCGTTTGGCGGGTTGGTCTATCAATATGCCTTAAACGGAGCTCAGGATGTGATTAAAGGCAATGATGACTATGGGCTGTGTATTGCCAAATACACTCCGGAAACAGAAGCTGCTTTTACTTATGTGGAAAATGAAAACCTTCAGGTTTCCTCGGTTTATGGCCCCGGCGGTAAGATAACTTTTAATAATGTAAGCACACTCGATTTTTCAGGTTCCGAATTTATAGGTTTCAGAGATTTTCAACAAAAAGTGATTCTAAAAAGTATTTCTGATAACCGGATGCAACTGGTTCTGTTTATGGCTGCCTCAACCAGCGCCGTCGGTGTGAATACACATGCGCTTGTGCTTAGTTTCGAAGTTGTTAAGTAAAACCTATTGAAAAGATTTGATATGAATAATTTGATCAAAAATACAACCAGTTATCTGGTTATCCTGATATTCACGGCGACCCTGTTTTTGCTTTCGGGCAACATCGTTTTTGCCAAAACCGCTCCCGGGGATACGCAAGTGCAACAGCAAACGTCCAGGATCACAGGAACAGTAACCTCGGTAACCGATAGGATGCCGCTCCCGGGACTCACTGTTGCCATAAAGGGAACAACGGTCGGCACAGTTACAAACATTGACGGGAAATACACGCTTGATGTGCCGGACAATGCAACGCTGGTCTTTTCATTTATTGGCTACGCAACCCGTGAAGTGCAGGTACAAGGCAGAGCCACAATTGATGTGGTTATGGAGGAAGATGTGAGAGCGATCGATGAAGTGGTGGTCACGGCTTTGGGCATCAAACGGGAGGAAAAATCACTGGGGTATTCGGTTGGCAAAATTGAATCCAGGGAATTATCCAAAGTGGTCCATGAAAATGTACTGACTTCAATGGCAGGGAAAGTAACCGGTGTAGCGATTAACGCGACAGGAGGTACAGGTTCTACCATCAGTATGGTCATCAGGGGAGCAACCTCCATGAGTACCGATAATCAGCCGCTTTTTGTGGTCGACGGAGTACCCATGCGAAGCACAGTCGACAACGTTGGCGGTTTTGGCAGCGGCAACCGGGTTGACTATGGAAATGGCATCTCAGATATCGATCCGGAAAGCATCGAAAGCGTTTCAATCCTGAAAGGCCCCAGTGCTGCAGCCTTATATGGTACCCGAGCCGGCAACGGTGTGGTATTGATCACTACAAAAAAGGCCGATGCCGGAAAAGGCATGAAAGTGGAAGTGGCATCGAATACCGTATTTGATATTCCCTCCAAATACCTCGATGTTCAAACCCGATTTGGATTTGGGGCCAGGAGTTATACGCCCGATGCTTTTGAAGATGGGATTATACCAGCCTTCAGCCCTTCCGAACAAGCCGGCAATGGTCCTGAACTAAACAAGGGATACTGGCAGATACAGCCTTTTGCTCCGCTCGATGCCAATGGCGCAGCAATTCCGACTGAACTGATATCCTACCCCGATAACTACAAAAATTTCATCAACCGCAATGCATTTACCACCACAAACAGCGTGGCTGTTTCAAATGCAACGGAAGACATAAATTACAGACTGGGTGTCTCCAATATGACAAACAAGGGACTGGTTCCCAATTCAGACCTCAATCGGAATAACTTTACCCTCTCGGCATCCTCAAAGGTACGTCAGGATTTAACGGTAACCACCGATATTAATTATTCCAGAAACTGGGCGGATAACCGTCCTGCAACACAGGAACGTGGTACAAACCCATTACAGTGGGCGGCATGGACGCCTCCCAATGTCGATATCCGCAAGCTGAAAAACTACAAACTTGGCGGCACGCAGATACTCAACATCGGAGATGGCTATGAAAATCCATATTTTCTGGCCTACGGAGTCAATAACAGTTTTGAACGAAACAGGCTGATCGGGAATGTAGCCGCCACCTGGGAAATTACACCAAAATTGAATATCATGGCACGATATGCGCTGAACAGAACGGATGACCTGCGTGAAACGAAGATGGATCCGGGGTATTCGGATGAACCCAATAATGGCGCTTATGGTATCATCACCAGTGTGGCCATGGAGCGAAATGCCGATATGCTGGCAAGCTACAAAGACAATTGGAAGGATTTTTCGTTCACGGTATCTGCGGGAGGTAACCTTCTTTATTCAAAATGGTCGGATGTCAGCAATTCATCGAAGCCCGGATCGGGTCTGAATGTTCCCTTTTTGTACACTATAGATAATATTAAAAATACCTCGTTAGACTATCGCAATGCCAGGTATGAGCGGGCGATCAACAGTGTTTATGCCCTCGCCAATCTGGGATGGAAAGACCGGATCTATCTTGATCTGACGGCACGAAACGACTGGGCCAGCACCTTGCCGCCCGAAAACCGCTCGTATTTTTATCCTTCGGCATCGCTCAGCTTTCTTATCAGCAATATGCTTGACATGGGCGGCAACATAAATCTGTTCAAGATCAGAGGTGGATATGCCCAGGTGGGGAACGATACTTCTCCTTACAACCTATACCCGACATATGAGAACGCTGGGCAATGGGGAGAGGCTATCCGGCTTAAGTACCCGGATGCACGATATAATGCGAATCTGCTTCCGGAAGAGGAAACTTCATATGAAGTGGGTGTTGATTTTAAGGCCTACGATAACCGATTCCGGTTCGAGGGAACGTATTACCGGGAAGACAACCGCAATCAGATTCTGGACACCCAGCCGGCAGGCTCAACCGGAGTCTCCAGTGTTAAAATAAATGCCGGATTGATGCGGAGCGTGGGATTGGAAATGATGCTGGGTTTTACGCCGGTACAGACCAAAGACTGGACCTGGGATGTGAATATCAATTTCACCAAAAATAAAACTTACCTGCTCAGACTGGCTGATGGGATCGATTTTGTCGAATTCTGGAATGAGGCAAGAGTGAAAAATGTCGCCTATGTCAAAGATAAAAAACTTGGACAGGACGGACGGATCGGAAACCTCTATACGCGTAAGATCCTCCGGGTAACCGACGAGAAATCAGATTATTATGGGTATCCGCTGCTTCCTGAAGGAGAAGATGCCGAATGGCAGGCTTCGGATGAGTATACAAAAGTCGGAAATTACGACCCCAAATTTATCATGGGGCTTCAAACCTCCGTTTCGTATAAAAACTTAACGTTGAGCATGACGTTCGACTGGCGGTCGGGAGGGCAATATGTTTCTCAAACCTGGAGATATTTGACCGAGGGAGTGGTTTCCAATACATGGTTGGACCAGTTGGTGACTCCTCCTGAAGGCTTAGGCGGTGAAGGAAGTCAGGAATTACGTGACTGGGTGGTCTCCAACGGAGACAGGCTGATCTTTTCCGATAACCCCCGTCCGGTTGGAGGGCCGACCTCTGATTTTGGCGGATTCTATAACGATTTCTTTACCGGCGTCGGCGCTTCCGACGGCGTATTTGCTCCCGGTGTTTACGGGCATTATGAGAATGGCAGCTTCGTTCTGGAAAAAGAGAACCTCGGAAATACGGGAACTGAGTTCAGACCTTATGTGATGAGCTATCCCTGGGATATTGGTGAAGCGAATCTTTTTGATGCCGACTATCTTAAATTGAGAGAAATTGCCCTAAACTACCGTGTGCCCAACAGAATCGCACAAAAACTGGGGGTGCAGGATCTGAATTTCTCGGTTTACAGCCGCAATATCATGATCTGGACTAAAAATGCCGGTATGGGAGTCGATCCTGAACGGGCCTATCAGTCCGATAGTACCGGTAAGTTCAAGCAGGGTGTTGAGCGTTATAACGCTGAACCTTGGGTAATCCCTGTTGGATTTAAATTAAGCTTCTCTCTTTAACCCAAAAAACTGATCGTCATGTTTAAAAATAAAAACAGCGTTATCGTCGCATTCATCCTGACAGTTGGCTTTGCGATGTCATGTAAGGATCTGGATGAACTGAACATCAACCCGAATGGAGTCGATCCGGCCAATGCCGATCTGAATTTCCTGTTGCCTACAACTATTGTCAGCCTGGGGCAAACTGTTTACAATATCGGTTTCGGCACATGCTCGGGTATTATGCAACACACCCAGCAAACCGGCTGGCAGGGCGGTTATAATAATTATGACTGGACGAACACGTCTCATAGTTGGGATAATTACTACCTCATCCTGGCGAACAACGAGGAGTACCTGACAAAAGCGGTTGAAGGTCAGTATGAGTTCCATGAAGGGGTGGCGCGCATTTTGAAGGCATACCTGTTTGGTCTGATTACCGACCTCTGGGGGGATGCCCCTTATAAAGATGCGTTAAAAGCAGACCTGGGAGGGGATTACCTTAAGCCTGTTTTCGATTTGCAAAAGGACATTTATACCGGTATTCTCGCCGATCTCGATTTAGCCAATACCCTCTTGTCAAAAAATGCTGCCGCTTACACGAACATTGATGCAAAACAGGATGTATTGTACAATGGTGATCCGGCAAAATGGAGAAAGTTCGCCAATTCCCTGGCATTAAGGTACTACATGCGGCTACAGGCAAAAGAGCCGGCTGTTGCACAGGAGGGGATCGGTAAAATTACCGGGGACCCGTCAAAATATCCCTTGATCACTGCTTCGGCCGACGACGCAGCAATTACCTTTATCGGGACTGCAAACGAAGATTCAAACCCCTTGAATACGGTCTATGACACCGATCCCGCAGGTGCATACATGCGGACTAAAATGGCTGCAACACTGGTGAATGCTTTACAAAATTACGACGATCCGCGGCTGGCGGTATGGGCCAATAAAATTGAAATTCCGTTGGTACTGGTTGCAGGAACAAATGTTGACCGTGAGGTGAACGGCAAACGCGAAGTCTCGCAGGATGTGGTAACAGCGTTTGAAACGACGAATTCCATGACCGTTGATTTTGATCCGGAATTTGCAGGTGTTCCGATTTCACACTCCCGGGTACAAATCTTCAATATGAATACGGCAAACGCGGCTCAGGGCACAAAAAATCCGTATGCGTCACACCTGAACGACCGTTACCGGTTAGCAGCCGATCCGTTGGTACTGATGAGGTTAATGTCGGCTGCCGAGGTCAATCTGATCCTGGCGGAGGCGGCCTTCCGCGGATGGATCACGGGTAGTACCGCTGCAACTTACTATGCTGCTGGCATACAAGAATCATTCGACGCCTGGGGAGTGGGCGATGAATTTGATGCTTATATCACGCGCGCTCCCTACGACGGACTGGAGAGCATCATGGAACAAAAATGGTTTGCCAGTTGGACCGCGGCACAGGAAGCCTGGTTCGACTGGAGAAGAACAGGGCTTCCTGTGCTGACTACCGGCCCGTCGGCCGTAAGATCGGTCCTGCCGCTCCGCTGGTATTATCACGCAGATGATGAAATTGCCAAAAATAAGGAAAATGCCGACGCGGCTATTGCCCGGCTGGAAGCAACCGCTTATCTCGGAACCGACCAGAGTAATAACAGCGCCTGGGCTAAAATGTGGGTACTGCAGGAAACAGGAAAACCTTATTAGATTATCAGATTGTCGGATTATCAGACAGAAGATTTTAGACAGAGATCAAACATACAGAAATCAGGCAGGGAAACGTGTTGTTTCGCCTGCCTGATCTCCTGCAAAACTGATGTATTATTAAATAACATTCACAAAATGGAAAAAAGAACCCTTGCTTTTCTGATCCTTTTTTATTCATTCACCGTAGTCTTCGCCGGACTAAACAAACCGCTCACACCCGAAACTGCGCTCCAGTCTTACCTGCATAATGACGATCAATCTTTTCAGTGGGAAGTTCAGGAAAAGTTTGGTACCGGGGACGTCACGCTGTACCGTTTGATCTTTACTTCGCAGACCTGGCGTACGATCGTATGGAAGCATGAATTAACCGTGATCGTTCCTGATGATTTGAAATACCGGGATGCGCTTCTTTTTATCACGGGTGGAAGCATTAAATGTGGCGAGCCCAATACGCATAAATGGGATAAAGGCGAGATCAGCTCATTTAGTGAAGTCGCAAAGAAAAATAAAGCCATCGTGGCAATTGTCTGGCAGGTTCCGAACCAGCCGCTTTATGATGATCTCACGGAAGATGCCCTGATTTCATACACCCTTCATAATTATCAAAAAGATCACGACCTGACCTGGCCTTTGCTCTTCCCAATGACTAAAAGCGCCGTTCGGGCCATGGATGCGATCCAGGAATTTGCCGAAAAAGAACTAAAAACCAGGGTGAATGAATTTGTGGTTTCGGGAGCCTCCAAACGGGGTTGGACGACCTGGCTCACGGGGGCAAGCGACAAGCGGGTGAAAGCCATTGGCCCCATGGTTATTGACGTTCTGAATATGCCGGTAAATGTGGATTATCAAAAGAAAGCCTGGGGCGATTACAGCATCCAGATCCAGGATTATGTGGACTTGGGGATCGCCCAGCAAATGGACACGCCCGGCGGCAAGGACCTGGTGGAAATGGTCGACCCGTATTCGTACCGGAAAAGCCTGACTATGCCAAAAATGATCTTTATCGGAACCAATGATGAATACTGGCCGGTGGATGCGGTAAAAAATTATATTGACAGTATTCCGGGTGACAATCACATCTGCTATGTGCCCAATGCCGGACATGACCTTGGCGATAAGAAAAAAGCTTTTACTACCCTCAGCGCTTTTTTCGGAACAGCCATCACTGATGAAGACTACCCCGACTGTGACTATTCCATAATTGAAAAAGATGGAAAAATCACCTTAACCGTACGCGGGACTGCCGAAGCATTGGAAGATGCCATTTTATGGAGCGCCGATTCCGAAGACCGTGATTTCAGGGATGAGGAATGGACCGATAAAAGCCTGAAACCAAAAAACAAAAGCGAATTCAGTGTTGAAATTGACTATCCGGGCTCCGGCTTTAAGGCATTTTACATCGACCTGAAGTACAAAGCTCCGTTTGGCGGCGACTACACGCAAAGTACGCGCATGTATGTTGCAAAAGAACACCGGCTACTTTTACAGGAGGATTAATATATATTATGAAGACATTTTTTTCTTTATTCATCACTTGTTTGTTATTCTCTTTTGCATCAATTCATGCACAAACCTTCAAGGCAGGAGCTGCCATGAGAGTGATCACGCCGGAAAAACTGATCCCGATATCCGGAGGAATGGGAACGCCGGTCATGCCCGACGGCAAACAGGGGGAGCTGACTGTCAGGGCTTTGGTTTTGGAGAAAGAAGAAACCCGCGTCGCCATTGTCAGTATCGATAACCTGGGATGGCCGGCTTACCTGGGCGACCGTTCCCGAAAACTGATCAGCGGAATTCTCCCCGAATGTATTTTAATCGGGGCGACTCATACGCACAGCGCACCCGACGCTTATGCTTTTCCTGATGAAAACGGCAATACCGGCGCAGACCTGAAATACCTGAATTGGTGCGTGGTGCAAATTGCAGATGCAGTCAATGAAGCCATCTCAAAACTTGAACCTGCTTCCCTGAAAACAGCAGTCGGCGAAGCAAAAGGAAAAATTGCCTATAATTACTATGCACCCGAATTATACGATCCGCGCTGTGGGGTTATTCAAGCCATCGCCGTATCAGGCAAAAATAAGGGAAAAGTCCTGGCAACCCTGGTAAATTATGCTACTCATCCCGAAATATTAGGTACCAAACGAAAATTGCTAAGTCCCGATTTATGTGGTCCGTTATACGATCGTATCGAGTCGAAAGCAGGCGGTATGGCCCTCTTTATGAACAGCGCCCAGGGCGGCATGGTTACAGCAGACAACCGAAGAGCGGGAGAAACGACTAATGAAGCGAACAACTGGGACGAATGCATCCGGATTGGTAACCTGTTGGCCGACGAAGCGCTGCGCATCATTGAACCAGCCCCCGTCCAGGAAAACCCGGACCTATTTTGTGCTGCAAAAACCATTAACCTTCCGGTTGAATCACCGGAAATGCAATATGTTTTCAGGAACTCACCGCTGGTCGATAAATCGAAACTCATGGATTTTAGCGTCGTTTCAACCCAAATTAACCTGTTGAATATTGGAAAAGTACAGGCGCTGACCATTCCCGGCGAAGCATTGCCAAATATTGGCTATTATTTGAAACGGCACATGAAAACCGGCCAACCCTTTCTGTTCGGCCTGACCAACGATGCTTTCGGGTATATGCTGACCAAAGAAGATTACGACAGTTTTGAACGGTACAAATACATAACCCGTACATCACTGGGCGAAATGACCGGAGAGCTTTATGAAAAAGAAGCGTTGAAAATGATTGAGGAGAGCCCGGGGCCGGCACAATAAGCCGCTGGTTTCCTCTTCCGGGACTACTTCCTTTTTACTTTTGCCATGATTTCTTTCCACGTGGTCAGTACGATACCGTTGTCCCTGAAAAAGTTTACGACAACCGGGTCTGAAAACAACTGGGCTTCCCAAACACGCTGCTGCCACGATCCGGTGATCGATCTTAAATTATCCGTTTCAACTGAAGGGTGAAAAATGATTTCAGTAAGTCCGTCGTTGAGCGAATTGACCAGCGCCAGGAAATTTGCCCGTTTCAGTTCATAGGTTTTCCCGTCAGGCACGCTGGTAAAATTGTCCAGCTTGGGAAGTTTATAGGAATTCAGAATTTCAATCACGTTTTCGGTGACCGGATAACCGGCATCCCGATATTTCCCTGCAACTTCAGGATTTGACAGATCAATGGCGTTGGCGGGGATCCCATAGTCCTCCGCTGTTTTTAGAAAAACAGCCACATATTCCGGCGATCCGTACAAAGTTCCCATGTGAGTATCGATGTGAGATGGGGTCAGGCCCAAGGCCAGCATCTTGTCGATCTGTGCGCGGATTTCGGTTTCCACCTCTTTTGGGCTTGCATGCATCACCACGTCGGGCACATCGTGGTAAAGCTTGCCTTCCGGATCCAGTAATCCCGGCACTTTGCCCGGATCCGTTACCGGTCCCCACCGGTATCTTTTCCATTCGCTGGTCAGCGTGAGGTGAACACCGGTATCGGCCCCTTTCTGTTTTTTCGCCCACTCAATAAATTCATTAGCGTTTGGGCAGGGCATCATCACTGCTCCGGAGTTGACAAAACCGTTCTTCATATAAAATTTGCCGGCCTCGTTGGCTTCCGGGCACATACCCAGATCGTCCATGTGCAACAGCAGGATCTTTTTGTTTGCTGGGAATCCGATTTTTTCTGCGTTTGTCATGTTAACAGGATTTTCCCTGACCCATGCCGGCGAAAAAACGGCATGTCTGATTGTCTTTTCATTTTTCACGCTCCAGGAATAGGATACGTGAATCATTCCGTCTTTTGTTTCAATAGCGGTCGGGTAGGAGAAGCTTCCCTCTTTGTTGTTTTCCAGATACCTGGTCCATTTCCATGTTTTTCCCTCGTCATCCGAAAGACTAACAGCCAGGCTGTACCTTCCGTCTTCGTGATCATTATAAACCATCAGCAGGGTTCCGTCTTTCAGCATAATGGCATCCACACTTGATCCGGGATTTGGCAGATCAGTTTTTTGTGCAGCACTCCAGTTCAGACCATCATCCGTGGATTCACTCTTCATAATGCGACCGGGAGCATCCCCGTTATCGCGCATGTAAGCCATGAGTGTCCCGTCTTTTTTTCGGACAATGGCCGGTTGGATATTGCCACGCCCTACGACGGGCATGGAAGCTTTCCAGTGATCACCCTGATCGTCTGAAATGGCGACCAGGGAAAGATTAAAGCCATCAGAATACAAAGGAAGCAATAACCTTCCTGAAGGAAGTATCAGCGGTTTGATCCGTGACATCCATCCGATTTCTCTTTTCAAGGGATCCCGGGCCGCTTCTGTAATTTGCTTCTCGTACTGCGGAGCATAGGCAGCCCATGCCAGTTCCGGAGCTTTCAGCTCTCTAAATTTGTCCGCCACGGCCTTTGTAAATTCTTCCCCGGGTTTGAGCAGAATCAGATCCTGCCAGTCCCATTTCGGCGGACCATCATTCAGGTAATCGGACGAGATCCGGGTCTTCAGGATTGAATTTTCCCATTGGTTGGCCACAACAACAATCCAAATAAGATGCAGACGGCCTTTCCGGTCGATAAACAGGGTCGGATTACAATCGGGATTATCGGGCGTATCGGCCAGAACAAAAGGCTCACTCCATTTCGTCTGACCCTTTTTTAGCCGGGCTCCTTTGATCATGACATCGTTGGCGGTACGCTCACCCGACCCCTGAAACCAGCAGCTCAGCAGATCTCCATTGGGAAGCTCCGCAATAGCGCTGCTGTGAACGTGCTGTTTCTGCACAGGGAAAACAGCTTCAGAACGGGAAAACGATTTTTGTTCAGCTGGGCCGGGTACTGCGGCTTTTGAAAGGGGAGCAGTTAAAGATAATCCTGCAAGTAAACATAGAATGGTGAAAATCTTGCCAAATGTAATTTTCATTTTTACCGGATTTAGGTTTTAGTCGCCAGATCAAAGTTACCATTTTGTGCAATCATCCGCTCCTTCTTTTTTAATCGGAACGCATAGTATTTTAACCAGTAATCAATTATCAATATTTAATGTAATTTGAATAAAATACCGGAAGCAGATCAGGATTATTCTCTTTTATTTTATTCAGAAATTCTTTTGTCATCGAAGGGTATGAAGAAATATTGGATCAATCTCCTGATTGTTGGCATGACTTTAGGTACGGCCTGGGCCATCCGGGGGCAGTTTGGACATGAACAGGGAGCGGCATGGGCAGGAGGGATTGGCGCTCTGGCGTTGGTGCTGGTTGCAGGGCGCAAAGACTGGAATGCCAGGGCGCTGGCCATTTCACTGGCATCGGCAATCGGCTGGGGTGCCGGCGGAATGATCAGTTACGGGCAAATCGTAGGTTATGGCCGCAGTGATGACTTTTTGAATGCTTCCTATGGTCTTTTGATGCTCCTTATAATAGGAGGTTTGTACGGATTACTGGGTGGCGGACTTGTGGGGCTGAGTTTAAGTTCAACAAACCAAAAAAGAGTGGCGTGGGGACCGTTAATCGCGGAAATGACCGCAGGCGGTATCATTGCTTATTATTTTCTGATCGGACAACTTGAGTTACTGATGACCCCTCCCCGGTCGGAAGCCTGGGCCGTCTGTTTTGGTGCAGGTATTGCCATGATCTGGTTTATGGCGCGTCGTCAATATGCACCTGCTTTAAGAGTTGCTTTAATTTCTGCATTGGGTGCAGGCTTTGGCTTTGCATTTGGCAATTTCCTTCAGATCCTGGGCAATGTCCTCGAAATTCAGTTCAATATGTGGAATGTCATGGAATACGCCATTGGCTTTTTTGGAGGTACTTCAATGGCCTTTGGGGTATTTAGTACCAAATGGCCGGAGGAAAGAGAGACTGCTATGATCAAACCCTGGGAAAAAAGATCGGCATTTTTTATCGTCTTTGTTTTAATCCCCGTCCTGGTTTTTGAACAATCTTCATCCTTGATAAATCCCTTATTAAATGGATTTATACAGATTCAGCAAGAAGGAAACGCGACGCTTCCCGGAAGCCTGGTTGCCCTGATTATATTGATTGTAATGATCTGGCTGGGCCGGAACAAAGTAGTAAATATCAGCTCCATTTCGGGAGCAAGACAAAACGTCCGGTTTTTGTTTATACTGTACTTTGCGGTCTATATGATATTCAGTTATATTGTTTCCGGAGCATTTACAGGCATTTTCATGCTAAATCATCACTTATACGTCATCAATTTGATGGTGATCCTTTTTCTGGTTGGAAAACAGTTCCCTGTCTTTCCGGATAACCTGCATTCCGGAATACAAGCTTCGGACTGGTTTAAATTGCTTCTGGTTCTTGTTCTGACAATACTCCTTTTAAGTTTTATATCCATATTGATCCACGACGAAATAGGTGGCTCCAACATCCGGTTCTGATTGCTTGGGATGATCAGGAGCGCTGCATCCGGCAGAAACTTTGCCTGATCTTAAATCTCTTTTTATTAAGATTGATTATATTGTAATCGAATATTAACAAAAAAATCAATATTTAATCGATTTAGTCACGTGTATTTAGGTTAAAAAATAATGCAAACTGAATAATATTCCACAAGACTTGCTTTGTAAAATTTTCAATATTTGTTGAGATAAAAAACCATTTCCAGGCTTTCCTTACGGCCTTTAGTAAGTGTTCATTTACATAGTCGTTTTTCAACTTTGTTAGATGTTTCTTGCGCTCGACAATGCCGAACTTGTTCGGATATTGTACTCGCTCAATCGAAACATTCACGCTCGGCAAAGCCTCAGACTTTGTTTGGTCTTTGCGCTCGCTTAATAAAAACGTTCAAAAATTATTATTAACCAACTCTATTTTTTGTATGGAAAAGAAAGTTTTTCAATTATTTCTCCTGGGAATATTCGTTTTTCTGTCGGGTACTGCATTCGCTCAGTTAAAAGTGAGCGGTGTTGTAAAGAGTTCTGACGGGGAAGTTCTTCCCGGGGTTACGATTGTGCTTAAGGGTACTTCCAATGGAGTACTCAGTGATGTGGATGGCAATTACAGTATGAATTTGCCCAACGCCCAGTCTGTGTTGGTTTTTTCGTTCGTAGGAATGCAAACACAGGAGGTTCAGGTAAATGGCCGCTCTGAGATCAATGTAACCTTGGAATCGGCTACGATCGGTGTTGACGAAGTGGTTGTAACAGCCTTGGGTATTTCCAGGGAAAAGAAGTCGCTTGCCTATTCCGTGGGAGAAGTTAAATCCGATGACCTGGTAAAAGCTGGCAACACGAATGCCATGAAATCACTGGACGGTAAGGTAAGTGGTATTAACCTGACGAATTTAAGCAGTGATCCTACTTCTTCTGTTCTGGTTAATATTAGGGGGACTACAGCAATGCCGACGAATAGCGATCGGGACGTCTCCAAAAAGGGACAACCCTTATATGTCATTGACGGTATTCCGGTAGGCAGGCAAACTTTTACCTCTAAAGACGGGGTTGACTTTGGAAACATTCTGTCTCAGTTGAACCCGGAAGACATCGACAATATCACAATCCTCAAAGGCGGAAGTGCAGGGGCTTTGTATGGTGCAGAAGGAGGTAACGGAGTAGTCATGATCACGACCAAATCAGGAAAAGGAGGCAGAAAAGGGATTGGTGTGAGTGTGACCAGTTCATTTACCGTAGAGCAGCCATACCAGTTTATTGAAATGCAGGATGAATTCGGTCAGGGAGAGCGTGCTTTCGAATGGCAATATGATAATACGGACACATGGGGGCCGAAACTTGACGGAAGCTATACCGGCCGGTTCTGGAATGTTAAAACCCAGTCCTGGGATGAAGGGCCTATGGTATCCTCCAATGAAAACAGGATGAAGGCATACCTGCGAAACGGGAATACGGTCAGTAACACGGTGAGTATAAGTGGCAATTACGATAAGGGATCATTCCGTGTGTCAGTCTCCAATATGGGGAATCAAGGTGTAATGCCGAATACGAAAACAAGCCAGAACTCGATCACATTTAATTCAGAATATAAACTGACGAATAACTTAAAAGTTACAGTTAATTCGAATTATATCACAACTTATTCGCCAAACAAGGCCAACGTCGCCGGTTCAAGCAGTGTTTTAAACGATCTTTTATTCAATTTCCCAGCGAACCTTCAACCACTAAGTGAAATGAAGAATTACTGGCTTACAGGGTTCGAAGGGATTAACCAGAATGGCGCGATCATGAAGGATCCTGCAAGCAATGGTGTTGCTCAGAACAACCCATGGTATCTGACTTATGAAAATATTCACCGTTTCACCAGGAACAATTACTTTGGTAAAATACAGTTGGACTGGCAATTATCAAGAACATGGTCGGCCATGCTCCGTACAGGTATGGAAAGTGTGAATGAAAATTATGAGTTGAGAAAATCCTGGGGAAACAAGAGTGACCTTTATGGACAATTCAATCCTACCCAAACCAATGCCACCAGTGTTAATTCTGATGCGATCCTGACCTATAACAATGCTTTTGGAAAACTGTCCATAAATGCATCAGGCGGTGTCAATTACAATTATGAGAAAAGTTTCAGTTCTGATATTAACGCAGGAGATCTTGCTGTCCCGGAATTGTTTACCGTTGCAAATGCCAAAGCAGGAACGCTTACTGCAACATATGACTGGGGAACAAACCGCACCTATAGTATATATGGAACTGTCAGTCTGAGTTATGACAATACATTCTTTGTCGACGTCACCGGTCGTAATGACTGGAAAGGTATTTTGCAGGAAGAGAAGATCAATTATTTCTATCCTTCAGTTTCTGCCAGTTGGATTGCATCAGAATCTTTCGACCTAACGGACCCGATTAACCTGTTAAAATTCCGTTTAGGCTGGGCTGACGTTGGTAACGGATTGGTTAAACAAAGAAATGTTGATACTTATTCATTTGAATCGTCAGATTGGAGTTCCTCGGTTAAAACAGCAAATATCACGGCATCCCTGGTTGACCCGGATATTAAGCCTACCCATTCGGTAACAAAAGAAGCCGGTCTGGACTTGTGGATATTTAATAAACGTATTCTTTTTGATTTTACTTATTTCATTAAGGATCAAATGGATCAGATTGATAATATACCGACTGTTAAAGGTACAGGATTCACAGGTATGTTAACCAATATTGGTGACGTGAGGAATAAAGGTTATGAATGGGGTTTAACAGTTACTCCTCTCAGAAATAATGATTGGACTTGGGATATTTCGGCCAGTTTCACCCACTACAAGGCTACAATCACCAAGTTATCTGATAAGTTCGCGCCAAACGGTTATGTCTTTGCCAGTTACGATGGGAAAACCAAAGTTAAAATTGCTGAGGATGAAGAGATCGGGAACATTTACGAAGAAAATCCGATATTAAGGGTACAATCCGGTAAATACAAAGGAATGGCCCTTTTGGACGGTGAAGCCGGTGAATTTCAAAGATCATCAAAAGAACAGGACCGTGGAAAATTGGGAAATTTCAATCCGGATTATATTATCGGTATTAATACAACTTTAAGATACAAACAATTTTCTCTGAATATGGTTGGAAGTTTGCGTGTTGGCGGGAGGTATGTATCGGTCAACCAACAATACATGGATTCGAATGGCCGTTCTTTTGAAAGCCTTGGATCAGGCGAAAATAATCCGTTGTGGCAGGGTGGACGTGACGCTGAACATGGTGGATTGCCTTGGCCTTCTGTAGGTTCCAGTGATTATGAAGCGATTAATGCCAATAATGACGGACAGCGCGCTGATTTTAGTGACGCCGGTTATGCAAAAGGAGTATTTATTAATCCTGATTTTACGGGTGATGCCCCTGGCGATGGCGATTATATCGTTAACGGTGCTGATCCGAACAATACATTCTATCAGTTTGCATACAACAGTTTTGGGGATTGTATCTGGAACTTTGCTTCCACTCGGGTGTTTGATGCGACAAACTTTAAAATGAGGGAAATTTCGCTCACATATACCGTTCCGAACTCCACATCGGAAAAGTTTATGTTAAATGGATTATACTTTTCATTAGTCGGAAGAAATGTATTACAGTGGAATAAGAATGGCCGTCATGAAGATCCTGAGTCAGCTTTTTCTGGCGTAGGTACGAACCAGGGTATTTTAAGGGCGACTTTGCCAAGCATCCGTTCGATCGGGTTCAAGCTTGGATTTAACTTCTAATGTTTTCATTCATCTTAAAATTGACAATTATGAAACAATTTATGGCTAAGATATTTGTATCACTTCTGATTGCGGGTCTTGTATCATCGTGCAGTGAAGATGCTTTGCGGGAATATGATAGCTTGCAACAAAAAGATGCTGTGGAGTCTTTGAACGACCCCTTTCTGCTATCTTCCATCATCAAAAAAACAACTTTGTTCTATGCCAATCAGGGATATTCGGAAAGCAGGTTACCGGGTGCTGTTCAGTATATGGAACGGAATTACCAGGGAGGTGATAACTACTATGACGGCTTCAAACAGCCGATTACAAAGATGTACGACGCCATGGACATCATTAAGTTTATCGACGCATCAATTCAATTGACTGAAGGGCGGAATTCTAAAGTTCATGCAGGGATTTTCACTATTTTCAGGGTACTGCTCTTTTCGTATATGACTGATTATTATGGTGATGTTTATTATACTGAAGCTCTTAAGGGACGCGAAGGTATTCTTTATCCAAAGTATGATAAACAAGCTGATATTTATACCGGGTTACTTGGGGAATTGGAAAATGCGACTAACCTTATTTCTGAGGGGTCAGAATCAATTTCATCGACTTATGACCTGATGTATACCGGCGATAAAGCAAAATGGCTGAAATTTGCTAATTCAGTTCGGCTTCGTTTGCTGATGCGTGCATCTGCTAAATTATCCGACGCAGGTAATCAAATGACGACAATTGTTGGAAATGGTTCTGCGAATCCGGTTTTTAGCAGCGTTGATGACAATGCAGCGATCTCTTTTGTCGGAACTAATAAGGATAATTCATGGGCAGGTGGAACATTGAACTGGCCTTCGCCCGATGAGTTTGACCGCAGAAGACCCTGCAAGACCCTTGTTGATACACTGACAGTATTAAACGACCCACGTTTAGCGGTTTGGTGTGCACCGGTTGAACAACCCTGGACCAGCAATCCTGCCCTGGATGGCGTTAGCTTCACAACTGCTGATCCAAATGGTTTTACTTATTCATCAACATGGGAATATGTTGATATGGGCAATCCTGAAATTGCAGCCCAGTCAGCAAATATTCTGGATAAAGACAAAGCGTATGTCGGGTTCATTGCCGGTATGCCTGGTGACTGGAAAAATGGGAACGGGCACTATAATACTGCCGCGGGCGGTACTTTCGGAAATTTCAAAGTATCCAAATTTTCTGCTTTGTTCAGACAAAACGAACACGACTTACTGAAAGCTACAATTATGAACAGTGATGAAGTTCAGTTTATCCTTGCTGAAGCTGCTGCAAAAGGTTTGATTTCAGGAGATGCCAATACTTATTACCGTGCAGGTATTACCCAATCCATGAAACGTTGGGGGATAGCGGATGCTGCCATTTCTACTTATCTTGCCCAGGCAAGTATCGCTTTACCTTCAACTCAGTCCGGTAAACTCGAAAAGATTGCTGTTCAGAAATGGTTGGCTTTATTTACTGTAACTGCTGAAACTTATCTTGATTTGCGTCGTACCCGCTTACCTGATATCTTTGATAACGGGTATTTGAGCAATTATCAGTTCCCGGTACGTTTCAGATACCCTGGTGACGAACTTGGTCAGAACGTGGATGCTTATAATGCTGGTGTAGCCACCTTATCGCCTGCGGAAGATACTCAATACTCGAAAATGTGGTTGTTGCAATAAAAGATACAACCGATGATTTAAACCTATATTTTTAAGTGCCATCTTCTTCTGTGGGATGATGGCACTTTTGGAAATCACGGTTGACAGACATTAAGATAAGATGATATGACAAACCGTTTGTTTTTCCTTAGCCTGTTTTTTATGCTGTTTTTCCCTGGTGGGTATATCCCGGCCCGGGATTTTGTATCAGGAATTGTTTTTCTGGATGAGAATGCCAATCATGTTCCGGATCAAAAGGAAAAAGGAATTAAGGATGTCTGTGTGTCCAATGGGAAAGAGGTGGTTAAAACAAACGAGGATGGATTGTGGACTCTTCCTGTCAGCGATAAAACCGGTCTTTTTGTGATCAAACCGGCAGACTACGCAGTGCCGCTCAACGGGGATCAAATCCCACAATATTTCTTTTTGTATGACAAAAACAATTCCGGACCGGTTCCGAAGGTCAATTTCCCATTGATCAAAGCCTCTGAGCAAAGCAAGTTTACTGCTTTGTTTTTCGGCGATACTCAGGCCCGGGGGCTGAAGGAAGTGCAATATATCAACCGCGATGTTGTGGAGGAGTGTATTGGCACTGATGCGGCTTTTGGCGTATCGCTTGGTGATATTACCGCAGACGGACCTGAACTTTTCAGTGAAGTGAATCAGGGGATTGCTCAAATAGGGATTCCGTGGTATAATACCTTTGGAAATCATGATTGTGACCGTGACACTGAAAAAAATGAAGAGAAAGATGATTCATTCGAACAAATTTACGGTCCTTCCACTTATGCCTTTGAATACGGACAGGTTGCTTTTATTGTTCTGAATGACATTTTCTTCAAACCCGGCGGAGGATATAAACCGCATTTTACGGACGACCAACTCACTTTTGTGAAAAATTACCTGCAAACTGTCCCTTCAGAAAAATTGATTGTTTTGATGATGCATGCCCCCATTGTGGTCTGTGACAATCGTGAAAAGATGTTTGAATTGCTTCAGGAAAGAAGTCACACTTTTTCAATCTCAGGCCATGTACATGAACAAATGCATGTTTTTGCCGGAAGGGAACTTGGCTGGAAAGGTAAAACTCCGCATCATCATCTGATTAATGCTACCGTTTGTGGCAGTTGGTGGTGTGGATTAAAGGATGAACTGGACATTCCTCATGCCACGATGAATGATGGCGCCCCAAATGGCTATTCAATCATTACCTTTGACGGAAATCAATACCGGGTCCGGTTTAAAGCTGCCCGCCGTCCCGGGAATTACCAGATGAATATTTATCTTCCGGAAAGCTTACCTGTCGGGGGACTGAATTCGGCAAAGAGCCTCGTAAATGTCTTTGCCGGATCAGAACACTCTTTCGTTGAGATGAGAATTGATCATCAGGGAAGCTGGACTCCCCTTAAACAGGTCAGAACCACTGATCCGGAATGTGACCGGATGTACCGGTTAAGTCCGTATCTTCAGGAATCGATCGACGGAAAGCTTCTGGAAGATGTTTTCGGTTACCCGATGGATAAACCAAGTAAATCTGATCATATGTGGGAAGCATCGCTCCCTGAAACAATCGCGCCGGGAACGCATACCGTTACAGTGAAAACAACCGATATGTTCGGCCAGATCTGGCAGGGACACCGTGTGTTTCAGGTGGTAGAGTAAATTATCAGTTGCCGTTTACAGAACACAAAAAAAATTGAGATATTCTAAAATTATTATACAAGTAATGAGACGATCTAAACAATTCCTTATCGTGTCGGCTTTTTTGCCGTTCCTGTCTTTTTTTGGGCATTCACTGAACGCCCAAAAACCAGCATATCAGGACATACCTTTTGTTCAGGATTACAGCATCAAATATGATCTCAAAGGCGAAGGCCAAAAACTGCTGAAAGTAGCTTCCGACCGCAACGGGAATATTCAGGTTCTTTCATCTGCCGGATTAATGAAGCCATACAATGGGCGGTTTCTTTATCCCGGGACGCTGGTCGATGATCTGAGCTACCGTCCGATGGCTTTTAAAAAGATCAGGGACATCGATTCTTATCAGGATCAGTTTGTGTATCTCGATGAGGTAGCCGTGTGGAGTAATGCCTGGGCTGGCAAGTTATTTTCAAAGCATGGAACGTTTCAGTCCACACTTTTTGAAGGGGGAAAAGATTTTTCATTCATGGTCTCCGGTAACAAGGTTTTGAGATACATGAAGGATTCCAAAACCATCTGGCAAGGGAATTTCGCCGAAACCATTAAGGCCGTGAAATACTCAGCACAACAGGAGCTATTCTGGATCCTCACGGATCAGTTGCTGTGCAGCTTTTCACAACGCGATAAAAAGCTAAAAAAGATATTTAGAGGGAGCGGCTTTATTGCATTCGATATGGCTGAAGATGGCAATAAGGCCATCATTGGCACAAAAGACGGGTATCTGGAAGTGAATGTCATTGCCGGGACCAGCACTGATTTTAACAAGCTTCCATGCCCTGAAATTACTGTTGTAAAGGAGATTAACGGTTCGGTTTGGTTTGGTTCTCCCGAAGGAGCATTTATGCTCCGTAAAGACGGGAAATTCAATTATTACAACGGCGAACGTTGGCTTCCGGGAAACCATGTCATTGATATTGCCCAGGGGCCTGATGAATCGGTTTTAGTATTGACGGACAAGGGACTCGGGCAAATTTGCTTTAAAGAAATGACCCTGGCCGATAAAGCCGCATACTACGAAAAACAGGTCCGGCAACGACATATCCGCAACGGATTTAATGCTTCGCTTGAAGGAATGAAGCATGGCGATCTGGCTACCGGCTATTTAAGTGACTCGGACAATGACGGCTTGTGGACCTCCATGTACCTGGGAGCTGAGATCTTCAGGTATGCTGTTACCCGGTCAGACGAGGCTTTACAAAACTGCCTGGAATCGCTTGATGCTATGGAGCGTCTTTATACCATCAACTCCAATGATATTGGCTTTCCTTCGCGTTCGTTTGAACGCAGCGGAAATAAAAAAGCGTTATCAGACCCCGAGCGCTGGCGTTCTGCAGATGATCCGGAGTGGGATTGGAAGGCCACCACAAGCAGTGATGAAGCCATAGGCCATATTTTTGCCCTTGGCGCCATGGCTGAGTTAATTGATCACGAAGATATGAAGCAACGGGCCGTTCATCTGATCGATATTCTGATGCAGCATATTGTTGATCACGAGATGTACCTGATCGATTACGACGGGAAGCCTACGATGTGGGGAAAATGGAACCCGGAATACGTCAATGCCCGGCCTATTATGGTGGGCGACCGAAAAATCAACGCCTCCAACATTACGGCAATGCTGCAGACGGCTTATCATTTCACGAAAAAGGACGTGTACAAAGACAAGGCCTTTGAGCTCATGCAGAAACACGGTTATTTCGAAAACCTGATGCGCCCGATGAAAGAAATCGGACGGGCTCCGGCTGACGCCGATGAGCTGAGCAGAAATTTATCGGAAGGATGGAACCATTCGGATGATGAAATGTACTTCTTGGGTTACTGGGGACTTTACCGGTATGCCTTTAATGACACGCTGAAAGCAGCTTATCGGAAAGCCATTATTGACCATTGGGAAATTGAACGTCCCGAAAAAGAAGGAGCCTGGAACATTTTTACTGCCCTGGTGAGCGATCAGTTTGATTTGGATGAAGCGGTCTGGTACCTTCAGGAGCACCCCATGGATCTGATCAACTGGGATATTAAAAACAGTCATCGCAAAGATATTGAACCCATTGAAGAAAATTTCAGAGGTCAGACGATCACGGAAGTACTTCCGCCTGATGAAAGGCCTGTTCAGCGCCACAATGCCAACATGTTCCGGCTCGACCGGACAGGCGGTAACGGAACCGGTGAGCACAGTGCCGGTGATATCTGGCTGTTGCCTTATTGGATGGGCAGGTATTTGGGTGTGATCAGCGAACCGGAAATTAACAGATAAAGCAGAACAATATGAGGCGGAGCCTGAGATTGATCATACCTTTCGTGCTTTTTGTGATTCTTTCCTGCGATCACGAGCAAAAAACAGTGCAGGAGGTTATGGATAAAGCCATTGGCGATTTGTACAGGACTTTGGATGCAAAAGAACTGACTGCACTGGACGATAAGCAGGCGATGGCGTTGTTTTCGGACGAAGAAAAACAGGTATTGTCGACCCGTCACTGGAGTTTCAAGGTAAATGTTCCGGTCGTCGTTTCGGTTATGCGGAGTGTGGACCAGAAAAAGCTACCGTTTTGGCTGCCCCGGAATGGGTTCATCAAAACGGGAATGACCATGAAAAATGAGCAGACTACCTATGAGGTCTGGCAAAAATCGTTTGGTGCCGGTACGGTTGGTTTGGGGATTAATGGTTTTGAGAACTACAGCCTGCACTATTTTGTCTCAGTTATCCCGCAAAATCGAAATGATCGGTTGGAGCTGAGCAATTTCTTCCCTGAAAACCAATACGTAGGTACTTTGGGAGACGGAGCTTTTACCTATCACGATTGGGATGAACTGGTTTTAACGGATGTCCCGGACGAATTAAACGGTCAGAAACTGCTGACAACCATCCGGGGTCGGGGAGTGGAGACGCATTTGATCGGGGCATTCCGGACCAGTTCATACCCGTCTTCCAAAACAGCCGATCAGCTTATGCTGACCTGGAGTTCCGATCCTTCGACCAGCATGGATATCCAGTGGCGTACGGATACAATGGTTGCTTTAGGGGCGGTAAACTACCGGGAAGCAGGAAGTGATAAGGTTTCAACGGTTCAGGCTGAAAAATACCGGATGGAAGACCGAGTGCTGATGAACGACCGTTTTATCAACCGGTTTACTGCCGGGTTGACGGACTTAAAGCCCGGAACCCGGTATGAATACCAGATAGCGCCTGCAACCGACTGGCCGGACAATTATACCTTTACTACTCCGGCCGTCGATGATCAGTTCTCGTTCATCTGGTTTGGCGATACGCATTATTCTCCAAAATTCGGCGAATTGATCCGTCTGGCAGAAAAAACTTATCCGGATGCTGCCTTTTATTCGATTGCCGGTGACCTGGTCAGCGATGGTCTGCACCGGGATCAGTGGGACGATCTTCTTGAATATTCCAAAGATGTTATTTGCCGGAAACCGCTGATGTCGGTACCTGGCAACCACGATAACCGGAGTGGTTTGGGAGCCTTGATGTACCGGGAGTTTTTCAGCTATCCAAAAAATGCGCCGGAAGGTATTGAAAAAGAGCAAACGTATTCATTTGAGTATAAAAATGCACTGTTCCTGATGATCGATGCCACATCGCCCATCGAAAAACAGACGGCATGGATTGAAGAGCAGCTTTCAAAATCGAAAGCGGCCTGGAAACTGGCCATGTTCCATTTTCCTCCATACAACTGGGAAGAGCCTTATGTCAACATTCAAAAAGAATGGGTTCCTCTCTTTGATAAATATCATGTGGACCTGGTGATGGGAGGCCATATTCACTATTATATGCGGTCCGGTCCGATGAAAGGCGGAAAGCTTGTGTCCTCTCATCAGGAAGGGACGGTTTATGTTATTTCCATTGCGATTCCAACAAAGCCGCATGAAATTGCAGATGAACCTTACGCCGTGACACGGAATACAGAGGGGCATCTTTATCAATATGTGGAGATTAAGGACGATCGTTTATCGTTTACCACCTTGAATGCAGACAATCAAGTCATCGATTCATTTAATATTGAAAAATAGTATATGAAGAAAACAGTATGTATGGTGCTGGTACTTTTAACAAGCTCACTAACGGCACAAAATCTATTCAAAAACCCGTACCGGTTATGGGAACCACAGCCGGACCAGGTTTATCTGCAGGAAGTCTCTGAAAAAATTTACCTGGACTGCCCCGTGCAGTCTGTTGCCATTCACGAAAAACAATGTTTTGCGCTGGCAGATCAAAAGATCTTCCGGATAGACAACGGAAAATTGAATGCAGTAAAAAATCCGCCTGATGGCGTGACCCGGCTTATCTCCGGCGGTGGTGATTTATGGGCGCCTGGCTCAAACGGTATGTTTCGATACTCCGACACCGGTTGGGAGAAAACAGACGACCGTGCCTATGTGGATATTTGCATGCATCAGGGAAGTTTGTATGCGGCCACTGCAGATGAGATTTTTAAGCTTGAAAACGGCAAATTTATTTCCGTTAAACCTCAGGGTGGCTATTATTCCAGCAACGCGACCATGCTGATGGAAGACGGTACGCAGATCCATGCCGATCCTGTCGCATTAGGACCGGTTACCCAAATTGAATCCTACAGCGGAACACTCCATATTCTCCGCCCGGGTCAGCTGGTATTGTTTGACGGACGAATGGTGAATCAGGATTTTATAGACTGGGGAAGGCTCCCGTCTTCGGTCACAACCGACATGCTCAGTTGGGGCAGCCGTCTGTTCATTTCGACCGAAAAAGGACTGGCTGTTTTGCGTGGCGCAGCTTTGTCAACGATTAAAGGTTCAGATGGCCTGCCGGTCGAAAACACCACCTGTCTTGAAAAAGGATTTGACGATGATCTTTGGATCGGCACCCAAAGGGGTGCTGTCCGCATGCTCCGGAACGACTGGCATTATTTTGGGGCTGATCACTGGTTGCCCGGTAATCAGGTCAATGATATAGCGGTAGGGGACAAGATCGTTTACGTGGCGACCGACAAGGGAATTGGCATCATTCGGTATGAGCCATACACGCTTCTGAAGAAAGCAGCTTTTTATGAACGTCATTTGGAAGAATGGGGACATAAACGGTTGGGATTTATTCATTCAATTTATAAAAAAGATGGCGAGTGGATCCGGGAGATCAGCGACAATGATGGCGGACATACAGCTCCCTGGCTGGCTGCCATGTGCTACAAGTATGCCGTTACAGGAGACCCGGAAGCCAGGAACGAAGCCGTCGAATCGTTCAAAGCCATGCTCTGGCTGGAGCGCATTACCCTGATTGACGGGTTCTTTGCACGTGCCATTTGGTCAACAACAGGCGACAAGGACGAAAAGAGCAGTCAGGGATCGGGCGGTCTTCCTGCCAGATGGTACCCGACAAAAGACGGAAAATGGTTTTGGAAAGGGGATACTTCAAGTGATGAAGTGACGGCTCATTTTTATGCGGTTTCACTGTTTTATGATCTGGTGGCCGAAGGGAAGGAAAAGAAAGTGGCAAAGGAACATCTGGACCGGATTGCCGCTTATATTTTGAAAAGCGGTTTTGTTTTGCCGGATCTGGATGGTAAGCCTACCCGCTGGGGACGTTGGAACCCTGAGTATCTGCTTCGTCCTTACGGCTATGTTGACCGTGGTCTGAACGGGCTGGAGGCTTTGACCTTTATGAAGTCGGCCTTATCGGTTACCGGGGATCCGAAGTATAAAAAAGGTTATCAGCAGTTGGTGGACTGGGGTTATCCGGCCAATACGCTGCGTCAGAAGAATGTATTTCCTCCCGAAAGTATCGCGCCATGGGACGATGACCTCGCATTTCAAAGTTACTATACGTTATTCCGGTATATGGATGATCCGGGAGAGGAAGCCGTGTACAGGCGAAGCCTGGAAAGGACCTGGGAAGTTAAACGAATGGAACATATTTCGTGGTATAACTTTGCCTATGGTGCCATTACAGGCAATGACTGCGAACTGGAACAATCGGTCAGACATCTGCGCGAATGGCCCCTGGATTGTACGGTCCATGATTATCGGAATTCTCACCGGGATGACCTGTTTACAGAAAAAGGCTATACCTCATATGAAGGAGGACTCAGGGCTTTTTCTCCCCGTGAAACCTGCGTTATGACAGGTCGTTATGCAACAATCCCGGATGGCGGGTCCGGAGGGAATGTCGTTCGGGAACCGACAGAATTTATCCGGGATTACTGGATGGGTCGTTATCATGGTTTTATTCAGGCTCCGGTAGTCACAGATGCCGAATTAATATCAGCAGGGCCGGCAAGGCCGGGAATGCCGGGCGCAAAGCCTTATGATGGTCCAAAACGGCCTGATTTATATTAAATTTACCATGAGGAAGGATATTGAATCTAAAATGAGGTTATCAGACTTTAAATGGATCAACCAACCCCGGCTGTTTTCATTGGAAAGTGACCGCCTGACCTTAATGACCGATCCTGAAACAGATTTTTGGCAACGAACCTGGTATGGCTTTCAACATGATAATGCCCATACGTTTCTGCGTGAAGTCAGTGGTGATTTTACGTTTACGGTAAAGACCGGATTTGAAGCAAACGAACAGTACGACCAGTGCGGTCTCATGCTTTATCAGGACAGTGAAAACTGGATGAAAGCCTCGGTTGAATATGAAAATCAAGATTATGCCCGTCTGGGATCGGTGGTCACGAATGTAGGTTATTCCGACTGGGCAACCAGTGATGTTTCTGTAACGGTTACGATTGTCTGGTATCGGTTGAGCCGCAGGGATCAGGATTTTTATCTTGAATCATCGTACGATGGGATTCGGTTTCAGCAAATGCGCATGTTCCATATGCATAAGCCGATTGCGGTTGCGCGGATCGGCATTTATGCCTGCAGTCCGCTGAAGTCGAGCTTTAAAGCGGTTTTCTCTGATTTTGAACTGAACGAATGTAAATGGGAAAAACAGATATAACGCCGGACACGGACCGTTTTCATGCGTTTATTTTTTAGTTTTTAATTGCCGCATGGAATTCGCATGATAGCCAAATAATCATTTCAATTTGGTGTTTCTACGAATCATGCTCATTTCATTGAAAGCGAATAACTAAATTTGACGATCCTTTTAATCTTGCGTCTTGATACTTGATACTGACTCTGATACTTGATACTTTATGAAACGAACCTCTTTGAACGATATTGCAAAACAGGTTGGTGTTTCCAAAACGCTGGTTTCCTTTGTGCTCAATGGCAGAGGAAAGGAATTCCGGATAAGCGAAGAAATTTGCAGGAAGGTTTTGGAGGTGGCCAAAGCATTGAACTACCAGCCTAACCGTCTGGCCCAGGGCTTGCGTACGGGTAAAACAAAGACCATCGGGCTGATCATTGCCGATATTGCCAATCCGTTCTTCGGTAAACTGGGGCGTGAAATTGAACAGGAAGCTGCCCGGTATGGTTATCATGTAATTTTTTGCAGTTCGGACGAAAATTCGGAAAAATCAGAACAGCAAATAGCCATGCTGCAGCAAAGTCAGGTCGATGGCTATATCATTTCCCCGCCTATGAATAGTGAAGACCAGATCCGTTCACTTTCGAAAGGAAATGTTCCGTATGTGCTGATCGACCGTTACTTTCCGGAAATCGAAAGTAATTATATCGTCGTCGATAATTTTGAAGCCTCCTGTCAGGCAACTAAGCACCTTTTAAAACTGGGAAGGAAAAGGATTGCCAACATCACGGTGAACCTCGACCTGGTCAATATGAAGCAACGTACCGAGGGCTATAAGCAAGCCCTGGCAGATTGTTCAATCCCAGTTGATGAAAATCTGATCAAGGTTTTGCCATTTTCACACGATAATACGGACGTGAGTATGGCTATCTGGGAGTTGGCAGGTGATAAAACGAATTTGAAAGTGGACGCAATCCTTTTTTCAACCAGCAAAATCGGGATTATGGGAATTGAATGCATGGCGGAAATGGGACTGAAAATACCTGATGAAATTGCTGTTATTAGTTTTGATAATGCTGACGCCTATAAGATCTGTGTCAGCCCGGTCACCGTTGTGGCTCAGCCGCTCAAAGAGATAGGAACAACAGCCGTCCGGATCCTTCTTCATGAGATTGCTCATCCTGAAGCAAATCGGAAGCCGCAAAAAGTATTATTAAAGACAGAATTTATTGTCCGGAAATCATGTGGTTCCTGAATAATTTCTATCTTTGCTAAATCGATTTAGTAAAATTTGAGTATATGACTGAAACTTCTGGAGATCTCTTTTTAGGCATCGACATTGGCGGGACCAAATGCGCGGTGGTGTTGGGAGATTCTTCTTTTTCAATTAAGAGAAAAGTTTTTTTTGAGACCCGCGTTGAACGTGGCTATCAGATAATTCTTGATGAATTTATACAGCATATTGATTCTATTTTAAACGGGTTTCCTGCGGGAAGTCTGAAAAGGATCGGGATCAGTTGCGGAGGACCATTGGATTCAAAAACGGGAATGATCTATTCCCCGCCGAATCTTCCGGGTTGGGATCAGGTGCCGATCGTTGAAATATTTCGTACTCGGTACGGGGTACCGACTGCTCTGCAGAATGATGCCAATGCCTGTGCCCTGGCCGAATGGATGATGGGAGCCGGGAAGGGAACGCGGAATATGATCTTCCTGACTTTTGGTACGGGTATGGGAGCCGGCTTAATTCTGGACGGCAACCTTTACAGCGGGACTAACGACCTTGGTGGAGAAGTGGGCCATATCCGTCTGGCGCCCGACGGGCCCATCGGTTTTGGAAAAGCCGGTTCATTCGAAGGCTTTTGTAGTGGCGGGGGGATTGCTCAACTGGCCAAATCGGTTGTGTCAGAAAAATTAAAGAACGAACAGGTAGTCGCGTTCTGCCCTTCTCCTGAGATGATCCCTCTGATTGATGCCAAAATGGTTGCCCTGGCCGCACAATCCGGAGATCCGGCAGCCGAAGAAATTATGGGAATTTCTGCCCGTTACCTTGGATTAGGACTTTCCATACTGATCGATGTGCTTAATCCTGAGCGTATTGTGATTGGCAGTATTTATGCCAGAAATGAACTGTTTTTTAAGCCGCTTGTTGAAAAAGTGCTGCAAAAAGAAGCCATTCCTTCTGCCCTCGAAGTATGCCGGATAAGACCCGCTGAACTGGGAGATTCAATTGGCGATTATGCGGCGCTGTGTGTGGCTCTGTATCAAGGACTTTAAATTTAAAGCATGCAAAACAGATTGAACGAGTTAACTGAAAGATACCCTCAGCTTTTACCTGTGGGGGAACAGATCCTTCGCGCTGCTGAAGGCCTGATTCATTGTTACCGGAAGGGAAACAAGGTTCTGGTATGCGGAAATGGCGGAAGTTGTTCCGATTCCGATCACATTGTAGGGGAGTTGATGAAGGGTTTTGAACGGTTGCGTCCCATTAGGAAGGATCTGAAAGACCGGTTAACGACAATAGACGGGGAGCGGGGAACATACCTTGCCTCAAAGCTTCAGCAGGCATTGCCTGCCATTTCCTTGACAGCGCATCACGCACTGATCACGGCAGTGGCGAACGACAATGGTGCTGACCTGATCTTTGCCCAACAGGTCATGGGCTACGGAAATGAAGGTGATCTGCTGATCGCCATTACCACTTCGGGGAACTCCCGGAATGTGGTCGATGCCGCAATCACAGCCAAAGCAAAAGGGTTGACTGTGGTCGGCTTAACCGGTGAGTCGGGCGGAAAACTGGCATCGGTGTGTGACATCCTGATCAATATTCCTGGAAAAAGCACAGCACACATTCAGGAATTGCATTTACCTGTTTACCACACACTTTGCCAAATAGTAGAGAGCCATTTCTTTTAACAGGACCACACTAACCCAAAGCAAGACGTATGAAAAAAAAACAGCTTTCCAGAAGGGCATTCATTCAGCGTACAGCCGGTGGTACCGTATTGCTCGCGATGGGACCGGTAACCGGCCTTTTGGCAGAAGACCTGCACCAGATGACATACTGGCCTGCCGGTGCATCGGAATTTAAGTTCCATATGATCGGTCATGCTCATATTGATCCGGTATGGCTGTGGCCATGGACAGAAGGAATTTCGGTTGTTCACAGCACTTTTCAGTCGGCGCTTGACCGCATGAACGAAACCCCCGGTTTCTGTTTTATTGCCAGTTCTTCACAGTTTTATCAGTGGGTAGCCGAAAATGATCCAAAGATGACCGCAGAGATCTGCAAGCGGGTCGATGAAGGACGCTGGAATATCATTGGCGGATGGTGGGTCGAGCCTGACGTGAATATCCCCGGTGGTGAAGCCATGGTTCGGCAGGGACTGTATGGCCAACGGACCCTTCAAAACCTCTTTGGCCGCAAAGCCACCATCGCCTTTAATCCTGATTCATTCGGACACGCCGGTACATTACCCCAGATTATTCATCAGCAGGGGATGGATGAGTACATCTTTATGCGCCCGGGGCCTCATGAAAAAACATTGCCTGCCGATCTTTTCTGGTGGGAAGGGGTTGACGGGTCAAAGGTTTTAACCTACAGGATCCGGGAAAGCTATAATGACAGCGGAGCGGTCAAATCGCGCATGGAAAGGATGCTTAACCAGGTGCAGGATCAGCCCATGAAAAGCTTTATGTGTTATTTTGGTGCAGGAGACCATGGCGGTGGTGCAACAAAGGAAAACATACGATCGATCGAAGAATTAAAAACCGGGAAAGGCGCTCCTGTCGTTTTTTACAGTACTCCTGAAAAGTATTTCAAAGCAATTAAGGCCGATAAAAGTCTGGAACTACCGGTGGTGAAGGACGATCTGCAGCACCACGCCGTGGGGTGTTATACGGCTGAAGCAGAAATTAAGAAAGGTAACCGGCAGTCAGAAACAGCTTTGATCGTCGCAGAAAAAATCGCCGCTGTTGGTTCAATCGCGTGGGGAGCTAACTATCCCAAAGCAGAACTGACAAAGGCATGGCAAAGAGTACTGTTCCTGCAGTTTCATGACAGCCTGGCGGGAACTTCGTTATTTGAACATTCACAGGCAGCCCGCGAAGGCTATGGGTTTGCGCTTGATACAGCCCATCAGGCGACATATATGGCCGCTCAGAAACTGGAATGGCAGATTGCTGCAGAAGACCCGGATTCACAATATCTGGTCGTTTTCAATCCACATGCCTGGGAAGTAGCCGGAAATATCGAATATGACTTCAACTGGGGGAAGTCGCATCAATCGTCGCGGGTTGAAGATGAAAACGGACATCCGCTGTTTCATCAATGGACTGCAGGCTCTGCCGAAACGGGCAGCCGCCGCAAGCTTGTTGTTCATGCTCCGGTTCCTCCCATGGGCTACCGGCAACTCAGGTTATTGGACGGTGAAATGCCACCAGATAAGGCCACGACGATTAGCGCTGAAAATCATGTTTTGGAAAATGAATTTGTGCGTATTCATTTTTCCAAAAGTGGTTGTCCCGGAATCTTTGACAAGCAAAGCGGAGGGGAAGTGTTTTTAGGCGGGGAGGCAGCTTGCCGGGCCCTTATCATCGATGATCCGAGCGATACCTGGAGTCATGACATTAAAACCTTCAATAACGAGATAGGAGCATTTGGGAATGCGGAGTTTAAGGTGTTGGAAAACGGGCCGCTGAGAGCTACGATACGCGCCGTGTCTTATTACGGCTCTTCTGTACTGACCATTGACTGGATGTTGTATGCAGGATCGCGTAACCTGGAGGCAAAGGTGACGCTCGACTGGCACGAACATCTTAAAATGCTCAAGTTTTCATTCCCGGTCAACACCGGCTCGCCCGTTGCAACATACGAAACACCATACGGATACATGGTCCGTGATGCCAATGGAAATGAAGATCCGGGACAACGTTGGATCGATGTGACCGGTGAATGGAATGGGATCACCTGTGGATTGACAGTGATCAATGATGCCAAATATGGTTACGACATCCGGGAAAGTGACATGCGGGTCTCTGTTGCCAGGTCTGCCGTTTATGCGCACCACAATCCGACAGTTCTCGATATGAATGCAGCGCATCTGTGGATGGATCAGGGTATCCAGACCTTTCGGATGATGCTGGTTCCGCATCTGGGGACATGGAAAGAGAACAAGATACCGCGACTTGCAGAGGAATTCTGCGCTCAGCCTGTTGTTATTTATCAGGGGATACATGGAGGATCGATGCCAAAATCGGGTTCTTTCCTTGCTGTTGATACGCCTCATGTCATCGCATCGGCAGTTAAGCAATCGGAAGATGGGGATGACCTGATTGTTCGTTGTGTCGAAGTTGCCGGACAGCCGACTTCAGCAACGCTCGATCTGGTTTTTGCAGGCCGAAAGTGGAAGGGGAGTTTCAGTCCTTTTGAGATTAAATCGCTCCGGATTGTAAAAAAGTCTGGAGAAGTAAAGGAAGTAAATCTCCTGGAAGAATAAGCTGATTGACAGTCTGAAACGAACGAAAAGAAAACAATGAAATAGCCATGAAAGAAAATCTCACACAAACCGAAAATGAATTGATCAAAGGGAAATCCGCGAAGCGAATAAATGGCTGTTCCATCCGTTGGGATTTTAATTGAAAAACAGAAGCAGATACGAAAATTATACGAACCAATTTTGAAAATTTACACAGATGAAACAGGAGCTGCTTCAAAGAATCCTTGAAGATGTCAGCAAGGTGAAGATCGCCGTGCTGGGCGATTTTTGCCTGGATGTTTATTGGTTTATTGATGAATCAAAAAGTGAGATTTCGATCGAGACCGGACTGGCGACCAGACCTGTGAAGCAGCAAAAATATTCACCTGGCGGCGCCGGAAATGTGACGAATAATCTGGCGGCCATGGGTGTGAAAGACATCCGCGCCATTGGCGTAACCGGCCATGATCCGTTTGGCCGTAAACTGGTGAGTGTCATGAGCAAAACAGGGATCAATGCCAGTGGCATCCTGACACAGGAGAACGACTGGTCAACACATGTTTACATTAAGCCATGTGTGGCAGATCAGGAGCTAAGCCGGATTGATTTCGGGAATTTCAACCGGCTGACAGAAGATACTGCTGACCGGCTGATCTATATTCTGGACCGGGAAGCAGGTGAAGCGGATGTTGTCATTATCAACCAGCAGGTGGTTTCCGGGATCCATACCGATTACCTGAAAAACAAAATTGTAGAAGTGATCAGGAGACATCCCGAAACGATTTTTATTGCGGACAGTCGCGATTTCAGTGATTTTTATACCGGTGCTTACCGCAAAATGAATGACCATGAGGCTGCAAGTCTTTGCAGGATCAACAGAGATCCTGATGAATCAGTCACGGATGCTGAAACACGCGATGCTGCCTGGATTTTGTATGAACGGTACGGGAAACCCCTTTTTATTACCTGTGGCAGCCGGGGCTCGCTGATTGCCGATCAGAACGGGATTTCGGAGATACCCCCGCTGATGATCCCCTCCCGGATCGATTCGGTAGGCGCCGGAGACAGCTATCTGGCCGGTGCGGCATCCGCGCTGGCTGCAGGATACCCCATGATGTTAGCCGCTGAATTGGGCTCGCTGGTGGCCGGAGTGACTGTTCAAAAGCTCTTTCAGACCGGGACGGCATCGCCGGAAGAAATTCTTCAACTGGGGCAGGATCCCGATTATATTTATTCCCCGGAACTTGCGGAAGATATTCGACTGGCATCATATGTATCTGATAGTGAAATAGAAATAGTCAATCAATGGAAGTCTGAGTTTAAGATCAGACATGCCATATTTGACCATGATGGCACGCTGTCAACCTTGCGTGAAGGATGGGAACTGATCATGGCTCCGATGATGGTGAAGGCTGTTTTGGGTGATCGCTACCAGGGAGCCGACGACGTTTTACTCCAAAAGGTACGCTCGAGGGTGAATGAATTTATTGACCGTACAACCGGCATTCAGACCTTGGTGCAGATGAAGGGACTGGTGGCGATCATCAGGGAGTTTGAATGCGTCCCTGATGATCAGATACTCGACGAATTTGGTTATAAGCGAATTTATAATGAAGAATTGCTGAAAATAGTGAGGGAACGGGAAAAGAAACTGAGGCATGGTGAATTAAGCCGTGAAGATTTTTCAATGAAGAATGCGATCCCGTTTCTTCAGAGACTTTTCGATGCCGGCGTCCGGCTTTACCTGGCCAGCGGTACGGATGAAGAAGACGTAAAAAATGAAGCAAGGATCATGGGTTACGATCACTTATTTGAAGGACGGATTTATGGCTCTGTTGGCGATGTCACCAAGGAAGCCAAGAAGATCGTGCTGGACAGGATCCTTAACCGGATCGGGGAGGCTGCTTTTGGTGAAGTGGTCACCTTTGGCGATGGCCCTGTCGAAATCAGGGAAACACACAAGCGGGGTGGTCTCACGGTCGGTGTCGCCGGCAATGAACTGAGGCGTTTTGGACTTAATGAAAAGAAGCGGACCCGGCTCATCAAAGCCGGAGCCGATGTCATTATTCCTGACTTTTCTCAAATGAATGTATTGCTGAAGTTGCTGAATCTGTGAGATAAACAGTTTGCCGCCGGGGTCAGTGGTTGAAGGTTAAAACGCACGGAGCACAGGGAGAGATAGCATAGCGGAAACCCGAGAAGGGAAACCGGAAGGTGGATATCTTTTAATCTAATAATCTGACAATCTGAGTATCTGACAATCTGAAAACCTAAAGAAATGCCTTATCCGAAATTCGACCGGGATTTGCTGAATATCAAAAAGCTAAGTGAACGGAAAAACAAGGTTTTTATTGAAAAAGACCATATCCCCGTTACACAACAGCCCAAAAATCTGACCGGTCCTGCTATGAAGCTGATCGCCAAAACTGCTGATCGTATCCGGATGGCCCGCAAAGACAAGCGGTCGGTGATGCTCACCTTTGGCGCCCACACCATCAAGAACGGGATGGCGCCGACGCTGATCGCTTTGATGGAGAAGGGGTGGGTGAGCCATTTGGCCACAAATGGTGCAGGCATTATTCATGACTGGGAATTTGCTTTCCAGGGAAAATCGAGCGAAGATGTTCGTGAAAATGTCGGTCACGGGCAGTTCGGTATCTGGGACGAAACCGGCTTTTATATCAACCTGGCGTTAATCATTGGTGCTTGGGAGGGCTTGGGTTACGGCGAATCGGTTGGCAAAATGATTTCATGCGAAGGGCTTGCTGTTCCTGGTATTTCGGAGATCTACCGGGAGGCAGAAACCATCATGAAAACCGATCCGGATCATGCCGCAGCGGGCATCGACCTGGCCGGGACGATCCGGAAATATGAGCTGAAAGCCGGATTTATGAGTATCCCGCATCCTTTTAAACGGTACTCGGTACAGGCACATGCCTTTGAAATGGGTGTTCCGTTTACCGGTCATCCCATGATCGGACATGACATCATTTACACACATCCCATGAACCACGGAGCTGCATTGGGACGTGTAGCGCTGAATGATTTTTTGAGCTTTGCCAACAGTGTCAGTCATCTGGATGACGGCGTCTATCTCTCCATTGGCTCCGCGGTGATGTCACCCATGATTTTTGAAAAATCACTTTCCATGTCCCAAAACCTGGAAATACAGCAAAACGGACATATCGATCATCATTATATGCTGATTGTTGATCTGGCCAAATCGGACTGGGACTGGCAAAAGGATGGTGAACCGCCGATGGATCATCCTGCTTACTACCTGCGTTACTGCAAGACTTTTAGCCGCATGGGCGGTGAAATGCATTACCTGACGGCCGACAACCGGGACTTTTTACTGGCTCTTTACCAGGAACTGAAATAGTAGAATATGGATGATAAAATTTTATTGTTAAATGGAATAAAGTAAAGAGCATGGAGCACAATGGAGACCGGATACTTGATACTGAATATGATGGATAAAAACGAAGTACTGAAATTAAAAAACGAGGCGGAAAATCATTTAATGAATGAATTATTGCCTTTCTGGACATCCCGAATGAAGGATGAGGTGAATGGTGGTTACCTGACTCATTTTGACAAAAACGGAAACGACTCGGGAGAAGATGAAAAGTCATTGATTGCCCAGACCCGTTGTTTATATACGATTTCATCTGCCCATCGGGCCGGCTACGGTAACGGGCGTTATGCCGAACTGGCCAGACATGGGTTCGACTTTCTTACCGGTAAAATGTGGGACCGGGAATTTGGTGGATTTTATTGGATGACGGATCGGAAGGGAAATGTGAAGATCGATCAGAAAATCATTTACGGGCATAGCTTTGCCATCTATTCATTAAGTGAATATACGTTGGCAACTGGTGATCAGCGCGGTATGGAGTATGCAGAAAAGGTATTTGATCTGATCCAAAAATACGGTGTTGATTCGATGTATGGGGGATACTGGGAAATGTTCCGCCGTGACTGGACACTCTGCGGCCCCGGAAGCCAGGGCGGGGATAGGAAAACTCTTGATGTGCACATGCATCTGATGGAAGCCTTTACCACCTTGTATGAATGCTCAGGAAAAGACGTGCACCGGAGAAAATTGAAGGAAGTGATTGATCTGCTGGTCAACAGGATTATTCATCCGGTCTATAAGACAGGTATCCCGCAGTTTTTTAAAGACTGGACCGTAGCTCCCCAAATTAAGTTCGATATCATCTGGGGATGGGACCGTTTCTCTGAGGAAGGACAAAAAGGAAACGCGACCGATAACACGTGTTACGGCCATAATGCCGAATTTGCATGGCTGCTGATCCGTGCGCTGGATATTCTGAAATGCAATCCGGCGAAATATGCTGATCTTTTCCGGACCATCTTCAATCATACCGTGAACAACGGTATTGATTTTGATTTTGGCGGCGTTTATGTGGAGGGACCTCATTCTGGTGGCGTGTATGACAAGGAAAAGGAATTCTGGCAACAGGCTGAAGTCCTGATCGGCATGCTCGATGCGGTTATTTTGTTCGGTAATGGAAAATACTGGGAAGCATACAAAAACGTGCACCGCTTTGTTTTTGATAAATTTGTTAACAAAGGAGTAGGCGAGTGGTATCCGCTTTTGAGCCGTCGTGGAAAGCCGGTCTGGACACATATGGGCCATTCCTGGAAGATCAATTACCACACGGTCCGCTCCATGATCCAAAGCATTCGGAGGATGGAAAAGCTGTTAGCTGTTAGTGGGAACGAAAAAACTATCATATCCGGATGAACCTGAATCCATGCTACCCTTTTCCGGTTTCCCTGCGTCCCATGCTCTGTGCTCTGTGCCCTTTACCCTATAACCTTGTAACCTGATGGAACTCTTACTGACTGCTGCTGACTGGATCGTCCTGACCATCGTGATGGGTGGCAGCCTCTCCTTTGGTTTATATATGGCCTGGCGCAAAAAAGCCGGGCAAAACAGCATAAACTTCTTTTTGGGGGGAAGAGCGATTAAGTGGCCGGTCATTGGCGCCTCACTGTTCGCGACGAACATCGGGGCTGAACATTTGGTCGGTCTTTCCGGAGATGCATACCGATACGGGTTGTCGGCAGGCTCAGTTGAATTGACCTGTGCAATTACCCTGGGATTCGGATGCGCGATCCTGTTCCCCTATTACATGAAAAACAAGATCTACACGATACCCGAATTTCTGGAATTGCGCTATGACCGGCGGGCCCGGACTTTTTTTTCCGGGTTAATGCTGGTGGTGAGTATCATGACCAAACTCGCTTTTACCTTGTTTGCGGGAGCACTTGTTCTAAACAGTATCCTGGGATGGAATGTCATGGCCACGGTCTGCTGCATTGCAGCCGTTGTGGCTGTTTTTACTGTGATTGGCGGCTTTACGGCAGTCGCCTATTCGGATGTGATCCAAGTGGTCATCATGATTGGAGGAGCTGTGATCATGATGGTATTGAGCCTTGATCAGGTTGGCGGATGGAACGGATTAATGGACAAAGTACCCGAAATGATGACAATTGGGAAACCTCCCGACGATTCAGTCTATCCGTTCTGGGGAATTCTGGCTACTGCTTTTTATGCAGGTATCTTCTATTGGGGAATTGATCAGGTCAATGTACAACGGATTCTGGCGGCTCCCAACCTGAAGCAGGCCCGGTGGGGATCTATGTTTGCCGTCTTTCTGAAGCTTTTTCCTATCTTCATTTTTGCTTTGCCCGGGGTCATTGCTTATGCTTTATTTCCCGGGGAATTACAAGGGGAAGCTACTGAGCAAACATTCGTCCTGCTGCTGAACAAACTGTTGCCAACCGGATTCCGTGGATTGTTACTGGCATCGCTGATGGCTGCCCTGGTTACTTCACTCATAGCGGTGCTCAATTCAGTTTCGACCTTGATCGTGAAGGATTTTATCATTGAGTTCCGGAAGGATGTTTCGGAAAAAAGCCAGGTCAAACTGGGCAGATATATGATCCTGCTGGTCGCATTTCTCGGAATCGGAGCAGCCTATCTTGTTTATAAAAACGAAGAAGGATTATACAAGTACCTGCAAACGATTACCGCCTATTTGGTACTGCCGGTGTTCCCTGCCATTTTTTTTGGAATTGTCAGCAAAAAAGTCACGGTTGCAGGCGCTGCCGTTTCCGTGTTGGTGGGGATCATGCTGGCTACGGTTTTCGTCGTTGATCAGTTGCTGGGTGCAAACACAGCTGAAGAAATTTTTCCTGTGCTGCATCATAAGCTGACTCTGAATTTTGGTTACCGCGGACTTTGGGCGGAGATAATCATAACAGTGGTCTTGTTTACGGTATCTGCATTTACGAAAAAAACAGCTCCTGCTAAGCTGGCAAAAACGACGATTGACTATTCAAAGAAAATCATGCCCTTTGAGGGAATTACAGATTGGCGACTGCATCTGGCGATCCTCTCACTGATCACCTTATTTCTGTATATTTGGTTGTACTGATCACAAAGACTACCATTTTTACTATTTGCCACGGTCAGGAAAGTTTGCGTTTTCAGTCGCAGTTTCAGGGTACACCGGAATGAAGTTAATGATTAAACAACTCAATTGGAGGAATAAAACCAATGAACGATCTGCTACTACGATTAATTATTTTTTCATTGTTTCCATGGTCAACCTTAAACGCGCAGGATGATCCGGTTGACCATGTCAATCCCTTTATCGGTACTGATTTTTTCGGACATACATTTCCCGGACCGTCGCTGCCTTTTGGAATGGTTCATTTAAGTCCGGATGTTCATACGCAGGGCTGGACCTATTGTGCCGGCTATGTGTATTCAGAAAGCTCCATCATGGGATTTAGCCATACGCACTGGAGCGGGGTGGGGATGGTCAATGGCGGAGAGATCCTGCTGATGCCAACTACCGGACAAAAGCTTCAGACAATTCCCGGGCCACCTGAAAATCCGGATGAAGGTTACCGTTCCCGCTTTGACCATGCTGATGAATTGGCTGTCCCCGGTTATTATGCCGTGGTTCTAAAAGATGAGCAGGTCAAAGCGGAGTTGACAGCAACCAAAAGGGCGGGTTTTCATCGTTATACCTTTCCCGAAACCGAACACGCCCGGATCATCCTTGATCTGGGCCATCAGATTGGAACCAATTCATCTGAAGAATTTTCGGAACTGCGTATTTTGAACAACAACAGGATTGAAGGGGAGAAAAGCGCCGGGTTAGGGAAAATTTATTTTGTTGCGGAATTCAGCAAGCCCTTTCAGTATTACGGAACCTTCGACAATGACTACAAAACGCCCGAATCAGGAGGAAGCATCTGGCCTTATAAAAACGGTGAAACCGGTAAAAATATCGGGGCATTTGTCACGTTCAGGACATCTGTCGATGAACAGATTTTAGTGAAAGTCGGAATTTCTTACACCAGCGTGGAAGGAGCCCGCAAAAATATGGCGGCGGAGATCCCGGACTGGGATTTTAACCGTGTTAAAAACGAAGCACATTCAGTCTGGAATAATGAATTGTCGCGCATTAACATAGCCGGTGCAACCCGTGATCAGAAGGAGATCTTTTATACGGCCATGTATCATTCTCTGCTGGCCCAGTACATTTCACAGGATGTGGATGGAAAATACCTGGGGCCCGATAATAAAGTCCATGAAGCAAAAGGATTTGATTTTTACGGATCCTTTTCCTGTTGGGACACCTATCGTTCCCAGCATCCCCTGCTGACCCTCATTGCCCCTGACCACGTCAATGATCTGATCCGCTCCATCGAAGCCAAAATCAGAGCCTACGGCTGGCTTCCGGCACAGCACTTTATGAACATATTCGGAGAAGCCATGGTCGGAGATCATCTCATTCCAATTATCGTTGACGCCTACAGAAAGGGTTTTCGTGACTACGACGTGAAATTCCTTTACGAAGCGATGCGCATCAAGGCGCTTGAAGAACCAAAGACTCCGGTCCCTTTGCATGCAGGAAGGTCCGGTCTGCGGTATTATCTGGATTTGGGTTATGCGCCGGTGGACAAAGTGACCGAGTCGGTTCCGAACACGCTGGAACTGGCTTATGACGACTGGTGTATTGCCCAACTTGCCAAAGAACTTGGAAAGAACGACGATTATGAATTATTTATGAAAAGGGCGAAAAACTACAAAAATCTGTGGGATGAGCAGACACAGTTTATGCGTCCTAAAAAAGCGGACGGCTCGTGGCTGGAAGAACTTAACGGAAGAGAGCAGGAAATTGTAAAGGAAGGAGGTCATGCTTATTACCGGTATTTTGACCCGTTGCTGGTAGGCCGCCGTCCCAACCGTCATTACACCGAATCGAATGCCTGGCAGTATATCTGGTCGGTTCAGCATGACGTACAGGGACTCATTGACCTGTTTGGAAGCAATCAGGCTTTTATTGCAAAACTGGATACCTTTTTTGAGATGAGCCCCAATATCACTCCTCCCAAATATGTTGGGGTGGTGGGAACAATCGGTCAGTATGTGCATGGAAACCAGCCTTCGCATCATGTCGCTTACCTGTATAATTACGCAGGCGAGCCATGGAAAACGCAGTTGAGGGCAAGGCAGGTGATGGAAGAATTATACCGCACTGGTCCGGGTGGTCTTTGCGGCAATGAGGACATGGGATCGCTTTCTTCGTGGTATGTGCTGAGCGCACTTGGTTTTTACCCGGTTACTCCCGGAGAGGCAGTCTACACGATTGGCAGCCCCGTGTTCGGAAAAGCTGCAATTGAACTGGGCAATGGCAAAACATTCGTGATAGAAGCACAGGATAATGCGCCTGAAAACAAATATATCCAATCAGCAAGCTTAAACGGCAGTCCAATGAACAGAACATGGCTCACTCACAAAGAAATCACGAACGGAGGAACATTGGTCTTTAAAATGGGTCCGGAGCCGAATAAAAAATGGGGGAGTGGGAGAGGCTTTCCCCATTATAACTAAAAAGAATTCATCTTCATTATCATGGTGATGCATTGTAAACTTATCCTTGAATTTAACCAACTTTACATGCTGATTATTCAATTCCCCAACAATTATTGGTTTCCAATAATCTTTAATCGAATCCGGCTTGTCTTGAATGCTTACTTTACCTTCACATTCAGTTATATACACTGATTTTATTCTTCCGGCCATTTTCCGTTTACCAATGCCTTCGTTGTGATCTTTTCAGGATTAAGAACAATGTGTTTAATCAGTTTGCGATTCCAGGTGTAGGTGATGTGAACCAGGCCGTCTTCTGACTGGATGACGGCAGGATAGGAATATTCAGCCTGCTTATCCGGATCATTCTCCAGTAACACGGCTGCTTCCCAGGCTTGACCATCTTTGAATACGGCCACTCCGAGGATATTCCTTCCTTTGGTGACCGGATTAAAAACAAGCAGTTGCCTTCCGTCCTGAAGGGTGACAGCGTCAATCCCTGAGTTGTTGTTGGGAAGGGGAGAGGCTTTCATGACTGACCAGCTCTGTCCACCGTCCTTCGACCAGGATTCAATAACCGATTGGTTTTTGCTTCGGCAAAGAACCTGAAGGTAACCGTCAGAATGAAACAGGATGGTTGGTTGAATAGTCTGATAATTAGCGTTATCGATATCAATTTTCTTCCAGTTTTTCAAATCCTGATCCGAAATTTCCATATAGCTGTGCCATGTTTGTTTGGTCTCGAAGCTTGTCGGATAAAGGATTGTTCCGTCAGTCAGCCTGACCGGTTTGTTTTTGATCGGCCCCAGCATATTATCGGGAATTTTTTTGGCTGCCGACCATGTTTTTCCCTGGTCGGTCGAAACTTTATACATTCCCCACCAGCTTCGGGGATCAGGACCCGCCTTATAATACAGGATGACATCGCCGTTATCGCGCCTGAAGAGAACGGGGTTCCAGCAGGGGTATCTTTTGCCATTTTCAATGCCATCGGCGGTCAGAACAGGCTTAGACCATTTTCCGTCGACTTTTCGTGCAGTATAAATGCAAACGTCCGGGTGCCGTTCCTCGGTGCCGCCAAACCATGCTGCAATTATTCCGTCAGAGGTCTCCACAAGGGTGGAGGCATGACATTCAGGAAACTGAACATCCTGTTTTTGATAAACAAATTCAGAAACTGTAACGGCCTTGGTTCCCTGAAACAGATTTTGAGCATGGCCTGAACCTGCAAGGACACTGGTGATGATCAGCGAAAGTATTTTCTTCATATTCCAATAATTAGTCGTAAGTCGTAAGTTGAAAATAGCCATTAGCTGTTAGCTTTTAGCTATTGGTAAAAAAACTCTACCTTATCACCATGTTACCTTATAACCCGCTTCCGGTTTCCGGTTTGCAACAATTTTGCAAGCAAAAATCCAACCAGGGCAATCGCCAGTGTGCCAAAAACAATCGTCAGATTGTTGTGGAACGGGCTGCGGAATGCAAGAAGTTCACCCTCGGTAAAAACGACCGGGGAAAGGCTCATCCAGATGATGATCAACGCTCCGGTAATGACCCCGATGGCAGCATCGATATTTCGCACCTTTTTTGACAGATAACCCAGCAGGAATAATCCCAGCATACCGCCGCTAAAAATGGAGGCCAGCGCCCACCAGGCATCCAGAACACTTTCAACCCCCACCAGTGCCAGTGCGATTATTATTCCCAGAAATCCAAAAATTAATGAGGATATATACAAAACCCGCATCGAAGATTTTTCACTCGCGTTCTTATTGAAGTACCGTTTGTAATAATCAGACAACGTGATCGTAGCCGTGCTGTTGATGCTGGTAGCGATGGTGCTCATTCCTGCTGCGAAAATCGCTGCAATAAGTAAGCCGGTTATGCCTGTTGGCAGACCATTTACAATAAAATGAGGAAAAACCTTGTCTCCGGTACCCGCAGTCCGGAGGTGATCAGGCAATAAGTCGGGTTGGGCGGTATAATAGGCAAAGAGCGCCGTGCCGATATAAAAGAAAACCAATGAAACCGGCACATACAATAAAGAGCCAAACAGAGCAGACGATTTGGCTTCCCTGTCCGAACTGGTCGTCATGTATCGTTGCACATAGTTTTGATCAATGCCGTAATTCTGGAGATTAATGAACAACCCATAAATCAACACGACCCAGAACGTGGAATCGGTCAGACTGGAGCCAAAGCTTCCCAGACTGAATTTGTCATTTGCCAGGGCAATCTCAAATAACTGTGCGGGCCCTTCGGGCATTGAAAACGTTAATATCAAAGCGCATGTAACTGCTCCTGCAATGAGTATGATGCCCTGAATGGCATCGGTCCAGATCACGGCCTGGATACCTCCAAGCATGGAATAAACCGTTACTGCAATGCCTGTTATGATAATGATGGTTTTAATATTCCAGCCAAACAGGGCGTTGAGCGGGAGGGCCAGCAACAGCAGGATCGCGCCGGTGCGCATTAATTGTGTCAGGATATAACAAAGCGAAGCATACATCCTTGCCCAGGCGCCAAACCTGATTTCCAGATAAGTGTAAGCCGATATGCTTCCGATTCCCCGGTAGAGCGGGATAAAAAACTTAACAGCTATAATGGAAGCGACAGGAATGGAAAGACTGAATACAAAAGCATTCCAGTTGGATGAATATGCTTTTCCCGGCAAAGCCAAAAAACTGATACTGCTTACAAAAGTTGCAAAGATGGACATGCCGACTACCCAGGCGGGCAGTTTTCCTCCTCCGGAAGTAAATTGATCGGAAGTTTTATTTTTAAAGTAAAAAAATGAGCCAAAAATGACATTCCCAAAAGTCAGCATAATAAAAACGATCAGGTCCAGCAGAGGTAGTTCCATTTTGTATGTACAACAGTTAAACAATTACTTTCAGTTCGTCGATGTATCGCTCAATCTTTCCGCGTTCTGCATTTCCAAACCTGCGAAGAGGCATAGGCATGTAGTCACTGCAGATATTCATGGCCGACAAGGCGCATTTTATTCCTTTGGCAACGCTTGAGTTGTGTCTCCCCACGCGATATACCGTATTATTGAGCAGCATCACCTTCCCGCGAAGCACAGCGATTCGGTCAAGGTCCCGTTCAACAGACGCATCGTATAAATCTACAAATAATTTTGGAAACAGATTGGCCCCGCCTGCAACAGCACCATGTCCACCCTGCAGAATGGTCTCCGGAAGGAACAATTCCGTTCCGGTGATAATGGAAAAGTCTGGTGAATCTTTGAATTCCTGAATGAGTGCATAGGAATAGGCCAGATCCCCGGAACTGTCTTTTACACCAATGGCCCCAAGTTCTTTTGCTTTCCTGATCGTTTCGACCGACATATGTAATTTCGTGCAGCTTGGCATATCGTACATCATGAAAGGCAAAGGAAGTTTGGGGGCAATATTTTCAAGATATTCCCGCATTTCTTCCTGTGAAATCGGCATATAATAGGGTGGGGCAATGACCACGCCGTCAAGTCCGACCCTGGCAGCACAGTCTGCAATTTCAAGAGAACCTTCAAGTGAAGTATCCGTAATACCAACCACAACAGGAATGCGGTGATCGACCAATTCACTGGTCCTCTTTAAAAGCTCTTTTCTGAGAGGGTAACTCAGACTCGTTGCTTCGCCTGTCGTACCAAGCATAAATAAACCATGCACTCCACCTGTCAACAAATGTTCAATTAGTCTTTCCAGTCCCGCCACATCCAAATTCTTCGAATTAAGTAATGGCGTGACTACAGGAGGTATGATTCCTTTTAGTTTTAGCTTCATTTTAATGAATGATTTTTGTCATACTCAAAGGAAATAGATTTGCGGAAGTCTGGCTTCGGTTATTTTGTTCTCTTTGCGTAGTATTTTAACTGAAATACGGGAAATAATATTTATATTTGAAAGGAAGAGTTAAAAAAAACGGACATGGAGTTTATCTATGAGAAAATATTGGTGCCTTATAAAAGAACTTTTATTACCCGGAAATTGCAGATGGACTCTAAGTCCAGTAAAATTCATTCCCATAAGAATTTTGAACTCAATTTAATTATTTCAGGGGCAGGAAGGAGGATCGTCGGGAATCATATTTCAAGTTATGCCAAAGGCGATCTTGTGCTTCTGGGCCCAAACCTTTACCATTGCTGGGAGGTTCAGGAAACAGAGCCGGAGGAGGGAGCTGCATGCATTGTCACTCATTTTTCCGAAAATATTATCAATTCCGATTTCTTTAATATCCCGGAACTTGAAAGTGTCGTTGATCTGTTAAAAGATGCGGGAAATGGCATTTTTTACCGGGGGAAGAAGGCTGAAAGAGTAGCCGCCTTGCTTGGAAGAATGGTTCATTTATCGGGTTTGGAATTATACATTGAATTACTGAAAGTTTTTAATCTTCTGCTGCAGATCGAAGACCGGGAATATCTTGCTCTTCCGTCTTCTCAGCCTCATGTCCATGAAAAGGATATCGATCAGATCAACAAGATCTACGAGTATGTATTTCAGAATATCCGGGAAGGGGTTAAGCTAAAGGAAGCATCCGACCTGGTTTGCATGGAACCGGGTTCGTTTTGCCGTTACTTCAAAAAGAAGACCAATCAAACCTTTATGGACTATGTGAAAAATGTGCGGATCGGTATCGCTGCAAAGCTGCTTGCCGAAACCGACAAGCAAATCACGCAGATCTGCTTTGAATGCGGATATAACAATCTGGCCAATTTCAACCACTATTTCAAGGATATTATGAAAAAGACGCCTTCTGAATACAGGCGGGATCTGGAATAATGCAGGGAAGCTATTTTTGAGGCTCTATAATCTTCTGATTTTTAGTTTTTTCAATGGGTAACAACGACGGCGGCACCCCTGCCAGAACCAGTACGGCCAATTTCCCGGATTGTTTGCCCCATTGGTAATAATCGTCACCAATCCCTCCGCTTGCGCCTTTACTGATATATTCAGGTTCTGTAACGTAAATTGGAATATTTGATCCTTTTGCCACTTTTAAGATAGCAGGAAACCCGGTATACGCCAGATTATCTGCCGAAAGAATAAACGCTTCCGCTCCCCGCTGAACCAAAGCCTGAGCCGCAGCACCGAGGTCGGAAACAGACGATGCTGTCGCTTCAAGGATCTGAATATGCCGTTCTTTCCCGGAGGCCCTAAGTTTCTCCACCGATATGAGTGAATTGATCTGGGTGGCGTCATAGATAATGCCGACTTTCTTCAGATCGCTGTCGAATTTGGAGGCCATCTTCAGAAGCTGATCGACAGGAGGATTATCGTGCACGCCGCAAATATGGTCCGGTCGTTTACCTTTGAAAATATTCAAAAGATATGGATCGCTGGCCACTGTAAAAATTAACGGAATATACTTGTTTTTTTGGGTTGCAGCGATCAACGCGGGTGTGGTCACCGTCACAATTACGTCAGGGTCTTCAAAAAGGACTGCATCCATGATCTGAGGTAGCTGGCTCATTTCACCCTGTGCACTGTATTTTTTGATCACATAATCTTTTCCGCTGATCAGGCCAGATTCGCTCAAAGCAGCCTCTACCCCTGAAACAGCGGTCTCCAGCAGTTGATTTTCCACCAGCGTGACCAGTGCGATACGGGCCGCCCTGTCATTTCGGGCAGATACATTTAAAAATCGCTCTGCCTGCATCAGATGAGCGATTGACGGCCGCTGGTTTTTTTCTTTGAGGATGGCAAAATCAATGACCTTATTGTCTGACAGCGGATCATCCGGAGCCTGATCAGTATCGTGCAATGCGGTACTGGTGGCAGGATCAGTCTTTTTTAACCGGCCCAAATCTGAAAACAACAAAAGTGCGGAAGCGCCCACGATTAAAACAATGGCCAGCCAAAGGTCTTTGATCAGATTTTTCATTTGGAATGTGATTCACTTTCGGGTGTAATCGCTTTCTTCAGGATCAGTTTGTTTTTGTTTCCGCTTCGTTCATAGGTCACCTGATCCATTACCTGTTTGATCAAATAGATCCCAAGACCGCCAATTTCCCTTTGTTCAACGGGAAGGGTCAGATCAGGATCTTTATTCAGCGTCGGATCGTACGGCCGGCCATCGTCTGTAATCTGAACCGTCAAAATAGGGTCATTCATTTCAAATCTGATGCCGATCAGATGCTTGTTTGTATCGGTATAGGCATAATTAACGATGTTACTGAAAGCCTCCTCCAAAACAAGATTCAGATTCAGGGTAAACATAGGCTGAAAACCCCATTCTTCAGCCGTATTTTCAAGCCAGGACACCATCCGGTCCAATTCTTCCATTTTGTTTTCCAATTCGATGAAAGCGCTGTTTCCCATGAGATATGATTTTCAAAACGAATTGACAGGTGTTATGAATTCTTAATTGTCAGATTCAGTACGTTTTTCCCTTTTACATAGGCATATTCCACTTTCTCACACCGTCCGATAATGATTTTCAGACCAATATCCTCCTCATCTTTTAACGGATCATTCTCTTCGCCCAGGTTCTCACACGATAAATGGAGTGTGCCGGCTTTTTCTGAATACGACAGCTTCAGCGAAGCATCCGTTATGTTTTTTTGAAGGAGCAGTAATTCCTCGGCGACAAGCATGGCAAAATCGGTCACCCTGGGGGAAAGGAAATGTTTGTCGCAGAAGGCCTTCATTTCTCCCTGAATGGCATAAAGGTCATAATTATCGGAACTCAGATGAATATCGAGACTCCGTATCCGGTTAATAAACGTCCTTGTTTTTTCTTTTTGCGGATTCTCAAAGATTTGTTCCGGTGAGCCCTCCTCATAAATAATGCCTTCATCCATGTAAAAAACCCGGTTTGAAATGTTCTTTGCAAATTCCATCTCGTGGGTGACAATGATCATGGTCATGCCTTCCCGTGAAAGTCTGCGAATAACTGCCAGGACTTCGCTCACCATGGTTGGATCGAGCGCGGAGGTAGGCTCGTCGAAGAGCAGGATCTCGCACTCCATGGCCATACAACGGGCAATCGCCACACGCTGTTTCTGGCCTCCCGACAGTTCGTCCGGATAGCTGAATGCCTTTTCCGCCAGTCCTACCAGCTTCAAAAGCTCCATCGCCTTTTGAGCCGCCTCGTCCCTGCTTTTACCCAGTAATTTGACCGGGCCGATGATCAGGTTTTCAATCACCGAAAGATGGGCATACAGATTGAAAGACTGAAAAACCATCCCCATCCGCTGCCTGATTTTCGGCACATTGGTTTTTTTATCGAGTAACGGGATATCATCGACAACGATAGAGCCTCCCGTGGGATATTCCAACAGATTCAGACAACGAAGAAATGTACTTTTCCCGGTACCCGAAGGCCCGATCACCGAAATGACTTCACCTTTCCGGATATCGACATTCACGTCGCTTAATACGACCAAATTGCCGTAGTGTTTGGATAAATTGCGTACCTGTATCATTTTGTCACCACCTTTCTTAAGCTTAAACGCCTTCTTTTCGGATCCACGCTAATTTCTATATAATCGAGCACTAAAGTTAAGAGCCACGCGATCAGGATATAGATTACAGCGGCCATGATCAACGGGAAGAAAGCATCAAACGTTCTGCTTCGGATAATATCGCTGGCCTTAGTCAAATCTTCCACGGCAATATAACCGACCACTGAAGTCATCTTCACCAGCGAAATGAATTCGCCTTTGTAAACGGGCAATACCCGCCTTAATGCCTGAGGCATGATAATATGGATGAACGTCTGAATTTTTGTGAATCCTGCAGCAATGCCTGCTTCTGTTTGCCCTTTATCAATGCTTTCGATCGAAGTCCGGAACATTTCAGAAACATAGGCTGCGAAATTAATCCCGAATGCGACAATGGCGACAAAAACCGGATTGATATTGACCGAAGCAAATACCACGTAATAAATGATCATAAGGAGCACCAGGACCGGCGTGCCCCTGATCAGGGAGATGTAAAAGGAAGAGAAGGACTTCAGGGGTTTGCTTTTTGACATCCGCATCATGCAGATCAGTCCTCCGATCAATGTGCCGACTAAAGAGGCAAATATGGAGATGACAATCGTGATCCAAAGTCCTCTTAGAATCATCAGATACCTGTTCTCCCGAATGATGTTGTTGTAAAAGCTGTTGCCTAATTTGGTCAGAAAAGATTCCTGAGGCGCTTCAACCACCTGCCCCTCATATTTGGCCAGTTTATTTTTATGCGCGATTACAGCCGTGCGGAACAGGGCGTATTCATCCGAAAAATTGATTTGTTCTGCACGTTCCGGGCTGATGCATATGCCATCCGCGATCATATCCACTTTACCCGACGACAATGCGGCAACGAGGGCAGGAAACTCAATATTGATAAATTCAAGATCATAATTACGCCGTTCGGCGAATGTCCGGATCATCTCAATATCGAAGCCCACATATTGATCATTGATTACGGCCACATAAGGGAGATCTTCAACCGAAACTCCGACCACCAGTTTTTTATCAGATGAAATTTCTTTGAATTCAGGCATTACTGCCTCATCGGCGTCCTGAACGAACCAGCGTTCTGTCATCTTTTGCCAGGTCCCGTCCTGTTTGATCTCTTTTAGAAAGTCATTGAATTCCTTCAGCAGTTCTGTGTTCTTTTTGCTGAATCCAACGCCCAGGGGCATATCAAAGACCTGATCCGATAAGAGCCCGAGATCAGGATTGCGCTTCAGCACCAGTCCGGCCGTAATCAGATCGAACATGGCCACATCAACCTTGTCGTTTTTCAGGGAGGTCATCATGTCGGCTGTGCTTTCAAACCGGAAGATCTGCGCTTTTGGATACTTTTCTGAAACGAACGCGTCATGAACCGTTCCGGTGAAAATTCCTACCCGCTTATCAGCAATATCATCCAGAACAGTAAGTTTGTTGTTCCCCAGTTGTTTTGTTCCGCTGTTATAACCAAGTAAAGTTGCTCCTGCTGTAAAATAAGGATCAGAGAAATCAATTTGCTTTTTCCGTTCATCGGTAATCATCATGGAAGCCGTGATGATATCAATTTTTCCGGCAACCAGCGACGGCAACAGGCTTCCAAAGGGAATGTCGGTATAAGCCACATTTTTACCCAGGCTTGCCGCAAAGCGGCCCGAAAGCTCCACGTCAAATCCTTTCCATTGATCGTTGACTTTTAATTCAAAGGGGAGCCCCAGATCACTTACAATTCCTACATTTATAATACCATTTGCGTTGTTAAAGGGAATCTCCGGCATTTCTGCGTCCACTTGGTCCATCCAGCGGTCGACCATGGCATCGTAAGTGCCATCTGCCTTGATTTTTGCCAGGAACTGGTTGAACCGCGAACGCAGCTCTGCATTTCCTTTGCTGAATCCGGCAGCAATATCATTGGTAAACAAGCATTCTTCGACAACCTTAAAATTGGGATCCCGGCTTACAATTTCCTTTAGGGAAGTTTGGTCTATAAAGCCGGCATCCACTTTGCCTGACTGGACTGCAAGCAGCATATCGGGTAAGGTGTTGAACGGATAGATGGATGCATCCGGAAAGTTTTTATGCGCATACGCATCATGGATCGAGCCCATCAGAACGCCCAGTTTTTGCGCAACAGAACCGGGATCTGTTTTTTCTTCACCGGTAACGGCAGGCGCAGTAGCCTCTGTTTTCTTTACAAAAACGGCAATCCCGTTGTCGTAATAGCTTTCTGAAAAGAGCACCTTTTTCGCCCGTTCTTCTGTAATTGACATACCTGCTCCGATCATATCCACTTTTCCGGAGATTAATGCAGGAATTAATGCACCAAATTCAAGATTGACAACTTCCAGTTTCTTATTCAGTTTTTGGGCAATATACGATGCAAATTCGATGTCGAAGCCGACAATTTTCTGATCCTGGTCAACAAAGGCCATCGGTTCTGTTACCGCGGCGGTTCCAAACCTGAGAATACCGCTGTCGCCCTGGATTTCAATCACGGGCATCGCCTTAGGTGCACCCTGTTTGGGAAACCACCGGCCTGACATTTCATCATACAGGCCGTTTGCTTTAATCTCATGTAAAACGCTGTCAATAGCTGCTTTCAATACCGGATGATCCGGGGAAACAGCAAAGCCGTAATAATCGGGCGTGAGCAATTCGTCCAAAACAATGCCGCCTTCGGTTTTGGCGGCGATGTTTAACAAAACCGGCTGGTCGTAAACTGCTCCGTCGGCCTTCCCGTTTAGAACGGCCAAAGCACAATCGTGAACACTGTTGTAATAGACAATTTTTGCATCGGGAAATCGCTTAAGGGCCATTTTATCAGCCACTGTCCCTGTAGGAACCGCAATTTTCTTTCCTCCTTCGAGATCCGATAAATTCGTAATTCCTGACTTTTTTTCGTTGCATGAGGTATGCATGAGCAACGCAAGCAATAGACCAAACAACCAAAATTTTTTCATACTGAAGATGCCCTCGGGCGTTGTGAAGCAAGATGTTCGTTTCATACAGGTTCAGTGAAGTCATGAAGATGTTCAACGTAAAATGAATGTCTGTAAAGCATGAACTTAATCTCTGATTGTATGCCAACCCCTTTTGCTTCTCCCGTGTCAGAGATGCGTAAAGATAAAACTTTTACTTGCAATTTTGAATTTGTTCATGAATACTTTTAGCTTCAAAAAAAAGATTATAATTCGTTACTTATGTTCTGTCTATCTTTCGTTCGTATGTTGTATCTTGCATCACTGAATTTTTTTAAGAAAGGCGTATTCTTTCAGGTATTGACGAGACAAGTCATGTCCTGGTTTTATGAATCTTGTGTCTGGATACCTGATACTAAAAACGAAGCATGAAGAACCTGATTAAAGACCTCTGGCTCGCGGTGACCTTGATACTGGGAGCATCTGTGCTTCTGCTGTTTTCCGATTTGGAGCAACGACAACAGCATGATAAAGACAATATTAAAAAAGAGTTTCCATCAATTGCCGTTATGCAGATCAGGTCTACACCGATACTTGATTTGCATGTGGAAGGTATCATTGACCGTCTGCAGGAGCTTGGCTTTATGGCACCCGATAAACGGAACATGAAACTGTTTAATCCGCAGGGAGACCTTGGTACAGCGAATACAATTGCCAGGGAAATAGCCAATGGCCCTTATGAAATGGTCATCACTTCGAGTACTTTGTCTTTGCAGACATTTGCAAAGGCTAATCAAACAACCGGAAAGCTGCATGTTTTTGGTGCGGTTACCTACCCTGCGGGAACAGGGATTGGAATTACCGGTCCCGGGGCTGATCAGCATCCTCCTTACTTAGCTGGCATAGGAACATTCCAACCGGTAAAAAGAGCTTTCCTGGTAGCCCGGCAACTGAATCCGGCCATTAAAAAAATCGGTGTGGTTTGGAATCCGGGTGAACAATGTTCCGAAGCATGTTTAAAAGAAGCGCATGAAATTTGCAACGAACTGGGAATTGAACTGATTGAAGCAATAGCCACCAATACTTCGGAAGTGTCTGAAGCAATCCGGTCGCTGATGGGAAGAGGTGTTCAGGCCGTTTGGATCGGAGGGGATACGGTGGCCACATCATCCGCGGGCATGATCATCAATGTGGCGAAACAAAATGGTATTCCTGTTTTTACAAACGATCCGGTCGATGTAAAGATCGGGGCGTTGTTTGGGGTAGGAGCCGACTATTACACGGTCGGGATCTATACTGCCGATATGGTTGCTGCGATTTTACGGGGAAAGAAACCTTCAGAATTCCGGATTGAAAATGTGATCCCGGAAAGGCTTGCTGTCAATGACGAGGTACTTCAGTCGTTTGGTCAGTCGTGGAAAATGAATGATGCGATCACAGAGGTCCTTCAGAAGCAGGAAACAGAAGCAACTGCTGCACATCCTGTTGCTGAAAGTCAGAATCCGTCAGCCAGACCTTACAAATTGAGAATGGTGCTGTACAGTGAAACGGAATTTGCAGAACGAAGCCGGGAAGGACTGATTGATGGCATCAAAAAAGCAGGCCTGACCGAAGGCAGGGACTATGAGCTGATCATTTACAATGCACAGGGTGATATGTCAACCTTATCGAGTATCATGACCGCGGTGAAGGCTGACCAGGTTGATTTGCTGATGGTGGTTTCGACGCCGGCCCTTCAGGCGGCTTTAAGGCAGGCAGGTGCAGATACCAGGATCGTTTTTACCGGGGTGGGAGACGGCGTAAAAGCCGGTGCAGGGAAATCGGAAACCGATCATTTACCTAATGTGACCGGGATTACCACGCGTTCACCTTTTGATGGAATGGCCAAACTGATTAAAGAGACTTTGCCCTCTGTGAAACGTGTCGGAACTCTTTTTACTCCTGCCGAAATCAATAGCGTACTCTATAAAGACTGGTTCGGGGAAGCTCTTCAGAAACAGGGCATGGAACTCACCGCGGTTCCAGTTACTGCGAGCGCCGATGTGCCGCAGGCGGCAATTGAGCTTTGCAGGACTGACATTCAGTTAGTCTGCCAGGTTGTTGATAATCTGACAAGACCGGGATTTGCACTTATTTCCCGTAAAGCCGCAGAAAATAATCTTCCGGTATATGTATTCGACAGCGATCAGATCAAAAGCGGCGGGGTGATCTGCCTGTCGCGCGATTATTATGATGCCGGACTGGAAGCAGCGGAAATGGCTGTAAGCATTCTTCAGGGCAAAAGTCCGGCGCAAATCCCGTTCAGTAATACCCGGTCTGAAAAATTGATTTACAACAAGGAATTAGCTGAAAAATTTAAGTTAAATCTTTCAGAAGCATTTACCCGAAAAGCGATTGTACTAAAAAATTAGATCCCGATATTTTATGGAACTTCAAACAGAACGAACAGGGAAGTATATGGTTGTTACAGCCTCCGGCCGTCTGGACGCTTCATGGGCTGAATATTTTGCCGACGTTTTCCTGAATTACATCAGGAATGGTGATCATCACCTGGTTGTTGATGCCGCTGCAATGGATTTTTTAAGTTCGGCAGGCATCAGGTCTTTGATCCGTGTGAATAAGGAACTGAACCTGGTTAAAGGCAGTTTTACAATTGTGAATGCAAGTCCGTTTGTTTTGAAGACACTGGAGGCCACCGGATTTGGGATCTGGCTTTCCGCTTCAATGCCGGAGGATATGCAAGCTGCAGATGGCGTTGGCACGGTCGGGAAAAGTTTTGTGACCGATTTATTTCACTTGAATCCGCAGGGCTCACTGGCGTTTTCGCTAGTGGATGCCTGGAAATCGTGGAGCGCGGTGGCCGGTTCTGATACCAGCGTGATTTCTTTCCCTCAAAACATGTTTGCACTGGGCGTTGGCAGTTCTGCTGTCCGGCTTGAAGAGGCCATGGGGCAATTTGGAGAATTCTTGGCTGTTTGCGGAAACCTGGCCTATCAGGCGCCGGAAGAAAAAGGGAGGCCGGATTACCTTCTGAGTGTCAGCGAATTTATTCCCGAGATGAGGGTAATCCAGGCGCTGTCGTGCCAGGGAGAAATGGCACACCTGTTCCGTTTTTCTCCTCAGGACGACAAACTTAAAATTACAATTTCAGAGCTTGCAGAACAGGCCCTTTCCATCAGCGGATCGTCTGCGGCTGCTTTTGTGATCATGGCTGAAACAGGTGGCCTCGTTGGTGCAAATCTGATCCGGTCGCCCGGGAAAATTGGTGGTAAACCGGTTTCAAATTCGATGGAAGTCCGAGACTGGTTATCTTTTTGCGGCGAAAAGGTCTTTGCAGGCGAACAAACACTGGTGTTAGGCGTCGTTGCCAGGGCATCGGAAACAGGAAATCATTCCCTGCTCAGGCAATTGCCTTCCAATCCTTCTTTGGCAGCGCGCATCCATGCCGTCGTCTTTCCTTATCAACCTTTGCCAAACGGGCTTATTGATCTCAAACCACAGGTCGATAAATTTTTCAGTGGTCCCCCGCCGATGGCGCTGTTGCGTTTGATCGATGATCATCGCCCGGTTCAGGGACTTGGTGAAAGTACATTTATCAGAGGTGCATGCTGGTGTGCGCCTCTTCAAAACACGGAGGGATTGAACGTATGAACTTAGTCATTGGAGCTTTTACAATCGGATTGATCTTATCCCTGCTTTCACTGGGGATGCTCATTAGTTTTCGCATGATCCGCTTCACCGATATCACTGTTGACGGGTCCATTACGCTGGGCGCTTCCTTGTCGGCCGTGCTGATCATGGCAGGCTGGGACCCCTGGCTGGCAACTGCACTGGCATTTCTGTCGGGTGCACTGGCAGGCGCGATCACCGGAATCCTTCATACCAAATTCAAAATACAGGAGATCCTGGCCGGGATCCTGATGATGACAGCTCTTTATTCCATCAACCTGCGGATCATGGGCAGAAGCAATATTCCGCTGCTCGATACGACCAGTGTCTCCGAGGTCCCCAAAAATTTGCTTTTGCAAACGACGGCCGACAACAATAATCTGATTGTTTTTGGATGGTCGGTGCCGGTCGTTGATTTTGCCTTTTTTTTAACCAGCCTTATTTTTTGCATGCTGCTGGCGGTGGTCTTATATCGCTTTTTGCTTACGCACTTCGGAACTGTTTTGAGAGCCACCGGTAATAATGCACAAATGGTACGGGCTCAGGGTGTCAATAACAACACGATGGTTGTTTTCAGTCTTGCGCTATCCAACGGTCTTGTTGCTTTATCCGGAGCATTGCTTGCACAGTATCAGGGGTTCGCTGATGTTCAGATGGGTATTGGAATGATGGTCTGGGGTTTGGCCAGTATTATTATTGGTGAGGCATTGGTTGGAAAGTCCGGGATCGGGATCACGATCGCCGGAGCGATCCTGGGAACGATTCTGTTCCGGCTGCTGATTGCCATAGCTCTGCGGTGGGGATTGAATCCAAATGACCTGAAGTTGGTTACAGCCTTCTTTGTTTTTGCTGCACTGGTTGCGCCGGGTATGTTCAAGTCGTTTAGTAAAAATATTTTCAAAAGATCGCGCCATGCTGAAGATAAATGATCTTTCAAAGACATTTTTCCCTTTTACGGTGAACGAGGTCAAAGCCCTCAGGAACGTCAGTCTGACCATCCGGGAAGGTAGTTTCACGGCTGTTATCGGAACGAACGGGTCAGGTAAGAGTACCTTGCTGAACGCGATAGCGGGCACTTTTATACCCGATAACGGGTCAATTATCCTTGATCATACGCAGATCGATCAATGGCCTGAATACAGGCGGGCGCAACTGATTGGCCGGGTATTTCAAAATCCGTTTGCAGGGACTGCGGCCGATATGAGCATCGCCGAGAACATTGTCATGGCCATGCGGCGGGGACAATCCCGTCCCCTGAAGATCGCCGTCACATCCGGAGTTAAGGATGAAATAGCCGAAAGGGTCCGTACCTTAAAAATGGGACTGGAAGACAGGCTGGATAATCCAATCGGGACACTTTCGGGCGGACAACGGCAGGCGCTTACATTGCTTATGGCAACCTGGCTGCGTCCCAAACTGCTTTTGCTTGATGAACATACGGCTGCGCTCGATCCTAAGAGTGCAGCGAAAGTGGCCGAGTTGACCAGGCAAATCATTGAACAGGAGAAGCTGACTGCCCTGATGGTCACCCATTCCATGCAGCAGGCGGTTGATCTGCCCGACCGGATCGTGATGATGCACCGGGGGCAGATTGTTGAAGACTTCGGCGATGAAGCTAAAAAACGGATCCGTGTTCATGACCTGATGGACACCTTTGACCGGGTCCAGAAACGAGAACTCTTTGATGAAACTGTTGCTGCACTGTTATATGAACAGTATCGCTGATTTCAAAAGTTTATAATTCCTCCGTTCGTTCCGACACCTTTTCTGTCAGGATAGCGGATACGATCATGGACAGCCGCCGGTGGCTGTCCGGAAGCGTGTAACAAACAACAGGCAGCACCCATTCAAGTAAAGCTATATAATAAGGAACAGGGTCCTGATTTCCTTTTACACTGTTAAAGGCATATTCTCTCATTTTCATGGCCAGAGTTGCATGTTTGGCCACTTTTTCAGAATGCCGGCCATGATAGACAATCTCTTTGTTTTCGAATAACAAAGGGCTTTCGTAAAAATGAGAGATAAACTCAATATAATCAGTCATGTCCTTTTCATCTTCGAGCGGAGCGTTATCGACCAGGAAAATCGCTTCAAGGCGGGCAAAATCAGAAATGACTGACCGGGGTTTCGTTTCTGAAAAGTCAATCAGATAGACATTCATATTTTCATCCAGCAGAATGTTTTGCATGTTCAGATCGCCGTGACAAATGCCGCTGTAGTAATTGATCCAGCTATGACGCCGTGCGGGAAACTGATGTTTCAGAAACCAGTACGGGTTCAGAATTGGCCGGTCCAACTCTTCAATCCGGATATATTGCTCATTGGGAGAAATGGAAAAAAACTCGTCCACTGTCTGGTAAATATGAGGAAAGAAGGTTAAGGTCGGATCATGATCCTTAAAAGGATAGATGATCCCGTAAACCGGTTGCCCGTACCAGGGTTTTAAGATCTGTAGGAATATCTTGTCAAAAACAGGAATGAGTACATCCATTCCCGAATCCAGAAAGTAATGGGTCAGCCATTTTAGCCGTGATTCTTCTCCTCCGATCCCTACAAAATTGTATCGTAAAGCTCCTTTTTCTCCATAAAACTCGGTTCCGAGAACGATCGCGCTGTTGTTGAATATATAGGGTAAGGCATATTGCCTGCACCGTTCCGATTCTCTTGTAATTAAGGCGCGGCTGGCCATTTTAAGCACCGTAGGTCTCATTTTTCTTCCTTCAGCATCATATGAAGCAACCTGGAATGCTTGTGCTGTATATCCGCCGTGAAGTGCTTCAACTTTTACCTTTGCACAATCGGTATACAGCCGCCTGACCAGGAAATCCTGATAGGGCTCCAGTTCCAAATTGTCCGAAGTTTCGACAACCAGGCGGGTTGTTTCTGCATCCTTCGATCCTTTCGACAAATAAACCCATATCATGGGTTGTTTTAGAATTTTATCCGGATCCAAAGGCTGAACATCGGTAATATTTTCAATGACTAAATTTTCGTTTAATAACTGCGGAAAGGAGTACATGGTATTCCTGACATTCCATTCCCCGAGTATAAAAGTTGCGCCAAGAAGCTGATTGCCGCCGGCGGACAGGGCCGATAAATGATGCAAGGGGTTTGAACGGATGATCTGTTGAAGCGCCTGATCATTAAGCAGGGCGACTGTTAGCGAAGCCGTTGTGTCACGATCGGTTATTACCAGCAGCATGAGTTCATCCCGGTCCTGATCAAGCAGTTGTTTCAATGAATCGGCTGCCTCCGCCGCCTGGCTCAGGGATAACGATTTTACTTCATCGATCTGCATCAGTCCTGAAGGTTCAGCGCCGAATGAGATCGCCTCTGAAAGCAGGATACCGGCCCTGCAAGGCTCGGGTGAAACCCTGAAATCGGAAGCTTCACCGGGTTTTGATGGAACAAATGCTGCAACATTCCCCGCCGTGACAAATAATTCAGGCTGACCGGCATTTTCAAATCCTGCTTCAGCCGGTAGTCCATATCCAACCGACGTTCCCAACTCGTTGTATCCTGCAATACCCCGTTTCTGCCAGATTAAAGCCGGATCTTTTTCTTTTCCCTCCGGCTGAAAAATAAAGCGGGAATTCACAGAAGTCCACTTCAGGTTGCCTGCACGATTCGATTGAATTCTTTCAATGGCGGTACATGCAGCTTCGGGATTTTCCTCAAACCTGAAATGACGATGCATGCCCACGAGTTCGATCACATGATATACTTCCGGTAAAATTCCGGTAATGAATAATTCACCCTGTCTGGTCAGCAGACTTTTTTTCGTTTTCAGGAGCACCCTGATCCCCGTACTCGACAAATAATTACATTGGGAAAGATCAAGGATCAAAAAACGCTCATTCTCCAGCAAGGGTTTGATCTGATTATCAAAATCGGCACTTGAATTGGCGTCGAGACGTCCTGAAGGTTGAACGATCTTCGCGGGCATATCGGATATGATTCTTAAATTTTCCATTTTGTTATTTATTTTGCCTGTGGTTATTCCAGTTGATCAGGACCCGGTTAATAATGGTCCTCAATATACGTTAGTGCTTCACTGATGCTCATCGCATTACTCGACGGCCCGACCCGGATATACATTTCTTCGCTGAAACCAGCCTGTCTCAGAAAGACCGGTCGGCTTGACGGCTGACAACTGACGATACAGACTGTTTTTTCACCGGCCTTTTCGAGCCTGGTTCGTATGTAGGGAGAGAAATCTCTTCCCAGGCAGGTACGGATCAGGGTCCAAAGATGAAGCAGGAATTTGTCTTCGTTAGGCAACCGGTCAGTTTCAATGCCTTCAATGGAACCATCGTCGCGAACTCCGATCAGCAAAGTTCCACCTGACGAGTTCAGAAAGGCTGCGATCGTCTTCAGGCAGGCGTGTTCAATCGCCGGGTTTGTTTTGCCGGCCCGGATGTCCCAGCGCAGGGTCGATTTAAATTCAATGGCATCACCTTCGCCATCGTTGATTATACCGGCAATTTGTTTTTCGATCCGGTGCTTGCGCAGTCCGCAATCCAGCCAGGACTGGATTTTTGCCATGCCGGCCAGGATTTCCGGGAACTCTTGTTTGGATTGTATCCGCAGTGCGATCAATCCGTTAGCATATTCAACTGAACTGATCTCACCCGACACAAACAAAAGCGGCAGAACGATCCCTGACCCGTGGCTGCTGTTTAACGCCTGAACAGCAGTTTTTTGTTCAAAAGGCATGCTTTGATAAAACTGCTTTAAAACTGCAGGAAAAGGGTGTGTTTCACTTTCCTCCAGACTAATTTCACCCATGATCCGTCCTGAAAACTGATTCACCGTTTCAAGCAGTCCCGCCAGCGAAATAAATGAAAATGCAAAAAGCGGTTCATCGGGGTTCCTTGGGCGCAATGATGATTCTTCGGAAATTTTCACCCGGACAAATGGATCAGAGCCAATCAGATCTTCCCATTGCAAAAGAAGCGGATCTTTTTCTTCCTGCAGCACGTCTTTCATAAAAGCGTACAGGAAAGGAGATGATAAATGGTCATTGCCGGCCGGCTCATGTAATTGTAGGTCGGCAGTGATCAGACGTACGAGGGCATCAGAGGGATGTGAAAAAGGTTTGTTCCCGGGAGTGAACAGCGGCTTTTGCCCCTCAAAAATACTGTAGCCGTTATTTTGTAAACAGACATCCAGCAAGCCGGTGTTGCAGGAAAGGTTAAATGAGCCGGTATAATCTTCGAAAGATTGCATCGCGTTAGTTGATCGTTAGAAAGGTTCGTTTGTTTATCTGCCAATTGATCTCAGGCTAGACGACATGGAGTATTTCATCCAGGCCGGCAACCTTAAATGTTTTCTTGATGAATGGATTGCAGTTGATGACCGAGAATTTTCCGGGTTTCAGCTTTTTCGCGGTAGCCATGCAAATCCGAATGTAGGACGATGCAATATAGGAGACGTCAGTCAGATCGAAAGCAATTTGCAACTGATCCTGATTACTTCCGGTTTCTTTGATTTGCGCCATTTGGGAATCAATTTTTGTGGCCAGTTCATCACAAAGCAATCCGCTGATGTGACCGGAGAACGTGCATATCAGTTTATTTTCGTCTTTGATGTAATTTGTTTTAAGCATGTTGGTTTCTGTTAGTGGTTTTTGTAGTATTCTTTATAAAGGGCCGTGGCATCATAATGATCGTCCAGGCAGTGCTGCAAATCCAGACTGAGCCAGTTTTCGTTGGGTTTTCGCCGGCAGACCCGTTGGATATTAATGAGATGACGGGCAGATATGTTTTCTGTGGTGATATTTTTTCCGCCGGTTCCGCAACCCAGTGTCAGTGAAGGTAAAAGGCTGTTATAAATACCCCCGCAAGCGCCCTGGGCGGTAGGCGTATTGACAAGGATCCTTCCTGCATTGAGCAGTTGCGAAAATTCCATGATCCGTTCTTCATTGTTTGCGTAGATTCCCGCGCTGTGGCCAATTCCTCCCAGATAATTGAGATCGATGCAGAGGTTGATGGCCGAGCGGTAATCTTTTGTCGAGTAAAAAGCAAGTATGGGGGCCAGTACTTCGACCGACAACGGAAAATCTTTACCATAGCCATTCAGCGTGGCCATGAGTATTTTTGTCCCTTCCGGGACTGCGATACCAGCCATTTTTGCGATAGCCTGAACCGGTTGTCCCACGATGGCCGCGTTCATATTCATCGTCCCTTCGGTGATGGCAACCTTTTCAACCCGTCTGATCTCGTCCGGGGTCAGAAAATAACATTGCTGTCTTTCAAACTCTTTCCTTACGACCGCTTCAATTGATTTTTCGACGATGATTGACTGTTCGCTTGCACAAACGGTTCCGTTATCGAATGTCTTCGACGAAATGATATTGGAGACGGCAAAAGGAATATCAGCACTTTCATCGATGAAGACCGGAACATTGCCGGGACCAACACCAATGGCGGGATTCCCCGAGCTGTATGCTGCTTTTACGAGTCCGGTACCTCCGGTAGCCAGGATTAAAGCAAGCTTTGGATGGGCCATGATGGCTTGGGTCAGTTCCCGGGAACCGGCGGGAATGATCTGGATACAATCTTCGGGGGCGCCTGCAGCCAATGCTGCTTCATAGCAGATCCTGACGGTCTCCGTACAGCATTTTACCGCCGAACGGTGGGCGCTGACAATAACCGGATTACGGGTCTTCAGAGCGATCAGTACCTTATACATGACTGTCGAAGTAGGATTGGTCACCGGTATGACAGCAAAAATGGGACCCAGGGGTTGGGCAATTTCAGTCATACCAGTCAAAGGATCAAAAGATATCACGCCAACGGTTTTCTCATCTTTAATACTGGTGTAAACCAGTAATGTGGCAAGCGTGTTTTTCAAAACTTTATGTTCCCATACACCAATTCCTGTTTCCTCATGCGCCATTCTGGCCAGTTTAACCCTGGCATTGAAGCCGGCCTTAAATACGGCCTCCACAATTTGGTCTGTTCTTTTCTGATCGAATTGCTGAAATTCGGCTGCCGACAATATTGCCCTTTCAAGCACCTGGTCAGCCGTTTCAAGGAAATTTTCAAGCTCACTCATTTGGCATTTTTTTTCTTGTTTAGTTAGTCTTTTAAAAGTCTCCTGATGTTGACCGGAAATTCTTTAATGATCATCATTTTTCTGAACACGGAACATCTTCCCGTGACCGGGAATGATGAAGTCTGCTATTTTGAGCAACCTACGCCGGCTTTCTGCGAGCTTTTGGTGATCATCTTCGTGAGAGGGAGCGGCGTTGCCCGGATCTTGCTTTTCTTCGTCGGACCACCAAAACACATCTCCGGCAACGGCAACAATCCCGTTAGCAGTTTGAACAAGTAAAGAGATGTGGTCGGGAGTATGCCCGGGCGTACTGATCACTTCAGTATGAGGACCCATAATATGCTTATCAAATTTGACCATCCGGTCCTGATCATAAACCAGGTGATCATCGTAGGTCACCAGTTTTGCCTTCGTAAAAATGCCGCACAACATCATGTGATCGGGATGTCCGTGTGAAATGAACACGAAATCAATCTCTTCGGCCGAAAGACTTTCTTTTGAGAGGGCTTCCGCCAGCTTCTGCCTGTTGCATCCCGGATCAGTAATGATTTTCAAGCCTGAAGAAATAACCAGGCAGGTCGTGGAGCTGGCAATCCAGCCATTCTCAACCTGACGGGCATAGCCTTCAATGAGCACTTTAACAGTGGCTTTTCCATCGGCAGCAGCGGGATAATCCGTTGCCTGATGGCCTGCCGGAGTGAACAGGAATATGGGAAGGGTTGCCTGTCGTTTCATATCGGTTGGGGAATCATATGTTCATCGGTTTAAGATAGCCCTTAAAATTAAAAGTTCAGACTATTATTCTACTAATTTATGAATTACAAGATAAATATATTCGAAAACAGCTTATGTTTTAGGAGCAAATGTAAAAATGTCTGAAAGAAATGCTGCCGGAACCTGATTGATGGCGATTTTATAAAAATTATGATTATCTTTTTGTCACAAACCAGACCGCTTGTACGACTTATAATAAAAATCCGGATTGAGCAGATTTGAAGAAATATATGCTGAAAATTACAAGGCTATGTTTTGCCTGGCAAAAAAGATAGTCGGAAATCAGGATACGGTTTCAGACATCGTCCAGGAAGTCTTTATTGACTTTTATGAGATGCTGAATTGTGGAAATGAAATTCACTATCCGGGAAGATGGTTATACCGGGCTACGACAAATAAATGTATCGACAATTTAAGAAAACAGAAAAAGTTTCAGGGGCTTCAGTCGCTGAAGGATAAGGAAGCGGAATTGTCTGATCAAGAGGACCGGGCTGCAATGATCAATCTGGCTCTTTCAAAATTGGAACCCAGGGAGAAAATTCTGGCCGTGTTATATAGCGAAGGATTTTCCTATAAGGAAATAGCAGCGGCTACAGGCATCAAATCTTCTTCAGTCGGGAAAATGTTATCAAGAACGCTTAAAAAAATTGAGAATGAATTTACGAAACAAAGATATGAGCTGTATTAAAGATCATCTGATCCAGAAATATATCGATGGTGAAGCCACTTTTAAAGAAGTTCTTTTCATTAAAGACCACATCACTCATTGTGAAAGATGTGCGGCGAAAATTGAACATCAGCGTGAACTTTCCAATTGGGTGAAAAGGGAAATTAATCTTCTTTCAGTCCCTCAGACTCAGATTCCGGAATTTGTAATTGTAAGAGGTCCGCGGAAACATTTTATCAGCACGGGAAGATTCGTATACAGCGCCGCGGCAGCATGCCTCTTACTTTTTATCCTTGTCTTTTTTAACACACGCGAAGAGGAAAAAATAAATGAAGTGACGATGATCAGTGATTACGCATCAGATGTCGATGCAAACCGTCCGGTGTCACAACAGGAGCTTTCCATTTACATCATCGATCAGCACGGAAATTATGCTGAATATTTTGTTCAATAACATTTAAAATGTAAATCTAATAAATAAAAAGATGAAGACATTCATTCTGACCGTATTGGTTGCAGGTTTTGCCGTGACTGTTCATGGACAAAAACTGATAGGTGCCTATAAAAAAGGAGTGGTGAAGCTTATTCCTGATACCGAATATGCTGTCGGTAACGACTGGAACCAGGTATTTAAGACATACTACGATACGCTCTACGGGAAACCAATGGGAAACCGCAAGTCACTGGTATTATTGCCTGATGGTTCAATTGTCGTGAATCATGCTTACCGCAATTTTTATTCAAAATTTTCGCCTGATGGTCAATTTCAACAGGAGTTTGGTCTGAAAAACAGTAAAGGGCAGCAGTATAAGAAAACCCAAAGCATTGCGGGAATTATTAAGAGCAATATTTTTTACACCGGTTTGGACAACATGGGGAACATGATTTGCAGCGATTTTAACGGCGATTACATCAAAACCCTGAAACTGGATTATATGGCAAAGCAAATGATTTCTTTGCCAAATAATAAAATTGCAGTTGTAGGTTGGGTGATCTGGAGCGACAGGTTCCGTGACTTCGTGTCGATCGTAGATTATGAAACCAATGAAGAGAAAATTATATGGGAGCATTATACTGACCGGTGTGAGGCGCCGGGTGGCTGCAAACTTTTTAATTATGGTTATACGTTTAAAGAACGCGGCTCGGTCGGATTCAATACGATGCCCTTTACGAGTGAAATCGGTATTGCTGCGCCTCCTAAGTTAGCCTGCGTTGGAAGCAGTCTGATTGTTTCGATTCCGACAACAGGCGAAATACGGGTCTATGACGTCGAAGGGAATTTGAAATCAAAAGATCAGATCGGGTGGGCAAGGAATTATGTTTCTGTTGATGAGCAAAGGGAAATCCAGAAAAAAGCGATTGCAAATTATAAAGGTATGGGCGATTTGATATATGCCAGTTGGGTTTCTCCAGAGGAAAATAAGCAGGCGATTGAAACAATTATCAGGCAAATGGAAGCGGATCTGGGAAAGATAAAAGATCCGATACCGGTTCCTGTTTTTTCAACGGTGATCAAGGATTCAGACGGCAATTTGTTGTACTTTGAGTTTCCGAAAGAGGAAAAAGCAAACAAATTCAATGTCTGGATCTATGAGAATGGCGGAAAATTCGTGTGCCAGAGCAGTTTTGTCTGTGACGAATATGAACTGGAGATCAATCCTTCCAAAATGATTTTCCACAAGGGATATATTTACGGACTCCAGCGGCTCCGGCAGGCAACCGGAGTACCTTTAAGGCTGGTCCGTTTTAAAATAGAGGGCAATTAATAAGAAACCTTTTTTTGAGAGATTCCCGAATATGAACAGGCACTTCGATCGCATGACTGGAGTGCCTGAAAATTTTAATCTTTCTGCAATAATGAAGAACGACTGTTGCGGGGATTAACATGTTTGTAGGCCGATACATATTCTGAAGGCGTTAACTTCATCAATCGTTTAAATTGTTCGTTGAAATGGGATAAGTTATTGTACCCACTCTCTATGCTGGCCCGCGATACAGGCAAATTATCTTCAATCATCAGTTTGCAGGCATGGCCGATCCGGATTTCATTCAGGAACGAAAGAAATGACTTGCCGGTGTGCTTCTTAAAGTACCGGCAAAATGCAGTAGGACTGATATTGGCAATATTCGCAACATTTTCGAGTTTGATCGGCCTGGTAAAATTTAAAATGATGTGTTCGTGAATTTTGTTGAAGCGGTAAAAGTCATAGGAATTGATGGTTTTTGAATATCCTAAACTGGTATGGTGTTTAAAATCTTTGGTGTTGGCCATGATATCGAGCAAAATGATGAGCTCGGTGATCCGGCGGATACCCGTTTCACGAAATATGCGGATCATTTGTTGTCCCAATTGCTTCCGGACCTTGCATGTAAACTGAATTCCCCGTTGAGACCGGTCGAGTAGTTCCTTAATGGGTTGTACCTCAGGCAGATTAATGAAATTTTGGTCAAAAATCTCTTTTCTGAATTGAATGATCAACGCTTTTATGCCTGTGATGTCACCGCCATCATAGTATTTCGGGTCACTCTTCCACCAGTGGGGAACATTTTCACCGATCATGCTGATCTCTCCCTCCGTAAACCGGTGTATTCCATCTCCCACGTAGCTGGTTCCCGAGCTTTTCACGACATACAAGATTTCGATTTCCGGATGGAAATGCCAGGGCACAGAGAAATGAGGTTTTTCTTCATCATAAAAAATGACTGACTGGCTCGGTAATGAGACCAGCTTTTGATAAAAAGGCTTCATGATCTTTACAGTATTAGCCTGAATCGATTAATTTAGAACAATTAATGCTAAAATAGCATTATATCTGGATAAAAAACCAAAATGTCTGAATTAAAATCATGACTAAGTTTAGTACGCCTAACTTGTTACTAATTCGAACAAACGTATGAAAGAATTTGCTTTAATCGATTGGCTGATCTTTATTGCGTATGGAGCAATAATCGTCTTTACCGGGTTATGGGTTTCCCGTACAAAGAAAGGAGAAGAGAAAACATCGCAGGATTACTTTCTTGCCAACCGCTCACTGCCCTGGTGGGCAATCGGTTCAACCTTGCTGGCAGCGAACATTTCGGCCGAGCATTTTATTGCCATGTCCGGTTCAGGATATGCCATTGGCCTTGCGATTGCCGCTTACGAGTGGATCGCTGCGGTTGTGCTCATCGTCGTGGCAAAATTCTTCCTCCCCGTTTTTATTGAAAAGCGGATTTATACGATGCCGCAATTTTTATCGCAGCGTTACGATAAGCGGGTGAGTACCTGCTTAGCTGTATTCTGGATACTGGTTTATATTTTTGTCAATATTACGGCTGTTGTTTACCTGGGAGCCCTTGCAATGGAACGGATCATCGGCATACCTTTGGTTTATGGCATTATCGGATTTTCATTTTTCTCGGCAATCTATTCCCTTTGGGGGGGAATGAAAGCGGTAGCGTGGACCGATGTGGTGAATGTGGTGATCTTGATTTTCGGAGGACTGGTTACTACTTTTCTGGCGGTAAGCGCGCTTGGCGATGGAACTGGTTTTCTCTCCGGATTCGCTGAACTGATTCACAAAGCGCCGCAAAAATTTCATATGATCATTAAAGAAGGGACCGTTTTTGTGCCGGATGGGGTGGGCGGACTGAAGGATGCGTTCCTGGATCTTCCGGGGCTGGGAGTTGTTCTGGGGTCCATGTGGCTGACCAATATCGGGTTCTGGGGATTTAACCAGTTTATTATCCAGCGTGGCCTGGCTGCCAAAAATATTAAGGAAGCTCAGTATGGAGTCATCTTTGCCGGTTATCTGAAACTACTGATCCCTTTATTGGTTGTTATTCCCGGTATTGCAGCATTTGCTTTAGGCGCAGATCTGGAAAAATCGGACGAAGCTTATCCCTGGTTACTCAACAATGTGGTTCCCGTTGGAATAACAGGTCTTGCATTCGCAGCCATTGCGGCAGCAGCCGTATCATCGATCAGTTCACTTGTAAACAGTACCTCCACCATATTTACAATGGATATCTACAAAAGCCATTTTAATAAAGATGCCTCTGAGAAGCAACTGGTCTTTATTGGCCGTTTGGTTGCGCTGATTGCCCTGATCATTTCAACCCTGATCGCTCCCCAGCTTAAGTCGCTTGATCAGGCATATCAGTATATTCAGGAGTACACCGGCTATATCTATCCCGGCGTCTTCCTCATCTTTTTCTGTGGTTTATTCTGGCGACAGGCCACAGCAAGGGCGGCATTGTGGGTGGCCTTGTTAACGATCCCAATGGGTATCCTGTTTAAAGTGATGAATCCCGGTTTACCTTTTATACTGCGTATCGGCTATGTTTTCATCATTTTAACTTTTGTCATGGTTGGCCTGAGCCTGACGGATAAATCAAATCGTGTCAATAACGAGGCCATGGACGGGTTGTCCGGAAATAAACTGGTACGAAGCGGTTGGATGATCATTGCTTTGGCTTCGTTGGCCGGTTTGATCGTTGCCTTTTGGGTCGTTCAGATGAAACACCTTGCGCTCGATTCGATTTATGTGCTGGTTACAGGATTCATTCTGACCGGGGTCATTATGCTCCTTAATGCAACACAGAAAACCATGGATGCGAAAGGGATTATTATAAGAAGCACTGTTTTCAAAACCACAGCGGTTTTTGATATTGCTGCAATCGGCATATGCAGCACCCTGGCTATGATCTACTACTTTTTCTGGTGAATTTGGACAGTAAGTTGGCCGGGCAACGGCAAGTCTTTTTGCTGGTACGACATTGTGGAAAAGCTTTTACGCCTCCCGGGCGGCAGTAGTCAATATGGGCGCTGGCATTTCAAGCCCGGTCACATTAGGTGGACTGGCTTCAATTCCGGTCAAAATGGAATTCGCGCTGAATCCGTACCTGCAGAACGCATATGTCAGTGCGATCTTTACCATTAAATAGCTGATTGCTGACTGTTCTCCGTTTAAATTCAGCGATTTTCTTTTTCAATTTCTCAAACGGAAACGATTGGAGTTGTCTTCGGGAAATAGCAGCTTTTTCATTTTAATAAAGGGCCCGGCTTCCATTTTCCCCTGTTTCCTTTCTGTTTGTTAAAAAAAATACGAATGTCGTTAACCCTGAATTTTGTACATTTCAAAAGTTAAAGCAAAGATGCGGGGTTGGAGGCCGAATATACAAAAGAGCAGTTTTTTGACTATTATTAAATACGTTACAGCAAATGAAACGAGCATTATTGTGCCAAATATAAACAGGAATGAAAAAGAAGCTATCATTGGGATTTTTTCCGACTCCTTTATATGAATTAAAAAATTTATCGAAACAGTTTGAGGGCTACCGGATACTTATCAAGCGCGATGACCATAACGGCGTGGCGACAGGGGGCAACAAGATCCGGAAACTGGAATACCTTCTGCAGGATGCCTTTGACCAGGGATGTAATACGGTCATTACTGCCGGAGCTCAGCAATCGAACCACTGCCGCCTGACAGCGGCCGCCTGTGCGCAGACAGGGTTGAAATGTCACTTGTTACTGGGAGGTGAAGAACCTGAAGAATATAACGGGAACCTTTTGCTTTCCGGGTTGCTGGGGGCAAAGATTCATTTTACCGGTAATCATCGTAAAGGGGAGGACATTCCTGTTCTGGCTGAAAGATTAAAGAAGCAGGGAAACAAGCCCTATATTATTCCTTATGGAGGATCAAACAAGATTGGCGCGTTGGGCTATGCCAATGCAGTGCTGGAGATCAGGGAACAATTGAAGGCAGCCAACCTGTCGATCGACTATATCGTCTTTGCCTCCAGTTCAGGAGGCACGCATGCCGGATTACTGGCAGGATGTGAGTTGTACCAGGTCGACAGCAAAATCATCGGGATTAATATTGATAAGGACGAGACCCAGGGCAAAACGCTGGAAGAGATTATTCGTGAGCTTGTTCCGGGAGTGTTGGAATTCCAAAACCGGAAGCCCGGCCCTGACCAGCCGGATATCAGGCTGATCAGGGACTATGACAAAGGCGGGTATGGCATTGTAACTGAACAGGAGAGAAAGGCTATTAAAACACTGGCTGAAACAGAAGGAATTTTGCTCGATCCGGTGTATACCGCAAGGGCCTTTTACGGAATGATGGATTTAATGGAAAAGAAATTGCTAATGCCAGGTTCAAATGTTTTGTTCCTGCATACCGGGGGAATTCCGGCAACATTTTGTTATGCAAAAGATCTTTTGTCGCTATGCAGAGGATGATGAGTATTTTGGCAGATGATTGACGTCGTTGCCTGCCTAGGCTGCCAGGTTCCGCAACTCTTCAGACTTTCTATTCGCACTTTGCTCATTTGCGAAGCAAGGTAATTCAGGCAATCATTGTATTTAAACATTAATGCGAGTACGAATTGAGAATACGAAAAGGCCATTTTTACACGGAAAAAATCGGTAAAGCGTTCCCCCAAGGGTTCCCCCAAACGAAAAAAGCCGCGTCAACCGCGGCTTTCTGTGCCCAGAACAGGACTCGAACCTGCACGTCCTTGCGAACGCTAGTCCCTGAAACTAGTGCGTCTACCAATTCCGCCATCTGGGCATTCTGTTTTTCTTTTCCGGCTTAAGTTTGGTATCGACTCGTTAGTCTGCTTAAGCCTGTCCTTTTTGTTAAGGCGATGCAAATATAGAAAAATTTTATACTGAAACCAGCTCTGAAATATTTTTTTCTTGTTCAGATAAAAATTATTTTAACAGGATTGTTTGCCGATAAATATGCAGCATTCATCGGAATAGTTGTGTATCCTTACTAATTTATTGATCTCTTTGTGAATAAAATAAAATTCGCCGAAATAAACGAGCTATGAACTATTCTTTACAATTCACCCGCATGTGGAATGAAAGTTCCAGTAGTTTTCCCATCGGATTGCAGTTTTTCGATGTCAGCGAGAAAAGGCTGAAGGAAATCCAGTTTGAGCATTTCCAGGAAAATCTGAAAACTGAATTGAATGGGCCGGCCAGATCTACAGCACCGAAGGACAATCGTCACCTGATCAATCTGCTGTCTGCTTTTTTTAAAAATATAGCCGGCTACCCGGAGAACCTGATTGAGGTTATGTTTTCGGAAGGAATGATGGATTCCACCTATTCTTTTATCCGTACTGCAAGGGAATTTGATCCGGACATCAGCTTTCCTGACCTTTTTCAGGCGGTTCGCAACGTATGGATCATGAATGGTCTTCAGTTCGTGATGGACAGCAAAGTCTGTCTGACACCGCCAATCTACGCGTACAGCATGCTCTATCCGTATACCGACAATTACCTGGACGACCCTTCGGTTTCGTACCAGGAAAAGCAGGAGTTTTGCATTCGCTTTGGACAACGGTTGAAAGGGGAGGAAGTACAGGCCCGGAATGAACAGGAAAGGAAAATTTTCAGGATGATCGAACTCATTGAAGCGCACTGGGATCGCGCGCGGTACCCTAAAGTATACGAAAGCCTGTTGGGTATCCACGATGCACAGACCCGCAGCACCCGGCTGATCACAAAATCGGCTGAGCTGGACTTCAACGATATCTTTTCTATTTGTGTGCAAAAAGGTGGGATGTCGGTTGTGGCGGATGGATACCTGATTTTCGGCGATCTGACGTCAGAGGAGGAGGAATTTTTCTACTATTACGGAGCTTATCTTCAACTTCTCGACGATTTGCAGGATGTGAGTACAGACTTGTCCGATTCGCTGATGACGGCATACTCCAGTGTCGGTCAAAGGGAAAAACTGGATCTGTGGCTGAATAAAACCTATTACCTGGGATTAAAAATCATGGGACATGCCGAGAGGCTTGGTTCGTCGAGGGTTCATGTCTTCAAAGCCCTGATGAAACGGAGTATTGATTTGTTCCTGATAGGGGCTGTAGTTACGAACGATCAATTCTTCAACAAAAGGTTTATCAGGGAATTTGAAGCTTTTTCGCCCGTGAGCTTTTCCTTCATCCGGAAAAAAGACCGCAGCTTGTCGCCTTATCAAAACGTTTTGATGGAGCAGGTATTAAAACGGATGTCGCATGAGGATGATGACTTAATGCAGGAACCCGAAGTCACTGGCCGATCATTGGCAAACCGGGGCTAACAAAGGATTCATGCGGGAACTTGCCGGTTGGGTCAGCAGATCCCCGCATTGCCTGTTATTTTAAATTTGTGTTTAAAAAATCGGTCATTTTCTGAAAGAGGTGCATGCGGGTGTTTCCCCCGTAAATACCATGATTCCGGTTTGTATAGATGGCCATTTCAAATGGAACGCCTGCTTCGACCATCGCTTCGGTAAATTCCATCGTGTTTTGAGCATGAACATTATCATCGGCCGATCCGTGGACAAGGAGTAACCTGCCTTTTATGCCTGCCGGGTTTTTCATCGGAGCATTGTCTTCATACCCTTCTGGATTTTCGACAGGGGTCCGCATATACCGTTCCGTGTAAACCGTGTCATAGAATTTATAGTGGGTGACCGGCGCCACGGCGATGCCTGCTTTGAAGACTTCTCCGCCTTTCTCCATGCACAGCAGTGTTGTGAATCCGCCAAAACTCCATCCCCACACTGCGATCCGGTTTTTATCGGCGTAGGGGAGGGTTCCCAAATATTTGGCTGCTTCAATCAGGTCGTCCGATTCGTATTTGCCAAGCTGCATGTAAGTGATCTTCCTGAAATCTTCACCACGGGCCGCGGTGCCGCGGGGATCAACACAGGCAATCAAAAAGCCTTCCTGCGCGAGGTAATGTTCCCAATCGACTGACCATTTATCAGCTACTTCCTGCGAATTGGGTCCGCTGTACTGGGTCATCACAACCGGGTATTTTTTTGAAGGATCAAATCCCGCGGGCTTGAGCATCCATCCGTTTAATACAGTGCCATCGGCGGTGTTGAAGGTGAAAAATTCTTTTTGACTGATTTTGTAGGACCCCAGTTTGTTTTGCAGTTCCTGGTTATCTTCCAGTACACGGATCAGCTTCCCGTCGCTGCTGTGCAGGGTAACGGTATTGGGTGTTGCTGCATTGGTAAAATAATTGATGAAATATTGGAACCCTGAACTGAACTCAGCGTTGTTCGTACCTTCATTTCCTGAAAGTTTCCCTTGTTTTTTCCCGTCAAGGCTGGTAAAATAGACTTCCCTTCTTAACGGCGATTCCTTTGCCGCCTGGTAGTAAAAGATTTTTTTCTTGTTGTCGAATCCGTAGAACCCGGTCACGTCAAACTTTCCGTCGGTTAGTTGCCTGACCGGAAATCCCTGGCGGTTATAGAGATAAAGATGGGAATAGCCGTTACGTTCGCTGTTCACGATAAAATAATCGTTCGAAGGCAGAAAGATGAAATCATCCAGAAATTCTTCGGCAATGTAGCGTTCATTCTTTTCGGTATAAAAGAGGCGGCTGTCGCCTGTAAAAGGATTGGCCAACAACACGCGCAGTTCATTCTGACGGCGGTTTAGCCGCATGATGGCAAGCTCTCCTCCATCGGCTGTCCAGTTCAGCCTTGGCACATAAATATCCTGATCTTCTCCTAAATCTGCTTTTATAGTAGTCTTCGATTTGAGATCATAAACATGAACGCTCACCACCGAATTTCGCTCTCCGGCTTTTGGGTATTTAAACGTATAAACCGAAGGATACAAGTCGTTTTGATTGAGTTCAGGCGATTTTCCGCGAAACATCATGATCGGGAACTCTTTTACCGCCGACTCATCAAAACGGGTGTAAGCCAGTAACTTCGAATCGGGCGACCAGGCAAAGGCCTTGTTGTATGAAAATTCTTCTTCATAAACCCAGTCGGGAATCCCGTTTATAATTTCATTTTTTTTGCCATTGGTTGTTACCTGACTTTCAGTGCCGAATTTAAGGTTTTTAATGAAGAGATTATTCTCTCGGACAAATGCAACCCGTTCACCGTCAGGAGAGAATGTCGCCACCTGCTGGGGGCCTTTCGATGATAATTCGGTTAACTCACCGGTCACTGAATTCCAGACATAATATTGAGCCGTAAAGGAACGCCGGTAAATTGGTTTTTTATCGGTCATTAACAGGATTTTTGTTTCATCGTCGCTGAATTCGTATGACGAGAAATTTTGTATCGGCGCTTTTCCGATTTTTGAAAGATCAAAGAGAACTGAGATTTTTTCACCATTCTTAAAACTGTATTTGACAACTTTATTCCCGTCTTCCAAAAGCGTGTAATGTAATCCGTCACTCATCGATCTCAAGCCATACACCGATTCCTGTCCGAATGTGTTCTTGAAAATAAGATCATCCAGGGTTATCTTTTGTTGGGCCCAAACAGCAACATTCACACCCGTAAACAGAATAAACAGAATAACAAGACTTCGCATAACTGATATTTTTAATTAAATGAAAGGTCAAAATTTAAAATTTTCCTCCATAAAAAAGCGATGAGAGGTATTATTTTTACAATGAGTCAAATTATAACCGGGACATTACACCGGATATTGCAACTTTTTAACTAATTTTAACTATTAATGCGCTTGCAGCAGGAATTTAAAGTTAATTATTAAACTCAAACGTATATGAAAAAAAAGGTACTTCTTTTTGTTGCACTGTTTTCTTTTCAGGGAGTTTTATTGGCACAGTCGGATGTGGTTGGTTTTATCCAGGCAGGAAAAGATGATGCATCCAGGCTGATCGAAGCATACATTAATCCTTATGCATTGGCTCTTGGAGATGGTCTGAACAACGGTTGGTTTAACAGTGCGGCCACGCATAAAATACTGGGAATGGACTTATCTGTCAATGTAAGTGCCGTCAGGATTCCTACCTCACAGCAGACTTTTAATGTCAATGATCTGGGTCTGACCAGAACTTCCCTGGTCTCGGGAGATCCGAACGCTCCGACTGTGGCCGGGAAAGAAGAAGACGGACCTACAATGAAGGTTGCGCTTGATCCGAATGATCCCAATAATCCTTTAAAAACCTTTGAATTTGATTTGCCCCAGGGATCAGGCTACGATCTTGTTCCTGTTCCAATGGCCCAGATCACGGCGGGGGTGCTGCCTTATTCCGATCTTTCTATCCGTTATGTTCCGGAACGGTCGTACAATGACGATGAGATCAGTTTCGACATGTTCGGGCTCGGCATCAAACACAATTTCATGAGATGGATCCCGGGATTAAAACTGCTTCCGTTTGATGCTTCTGTTTTTATCAATTATTCAAAGATCAATGCGGAAAGTGCACTCGATTTCTCCACTGACGATTACGATGATGCCTTCGTGGCAGTTTCACGAAACGACTATGTTCATGATGAAAATCAGCTCTTAATGATCGATACCCGTACCAAAAGCTACGGGCTCGTCGTTTCCAAAAAACTGAGCGTACTGACCTTATTTGCCAGTGCCGGACACAGTTCCAGCAAGTCTGATATTGACCTGAAGGGAAGATATCCGTTTGCCAAATATGAAAGCGGTCAGTCGGTTATCTATGGGGAAGTTGATCCGGTAGCGCTTGAATTTGAAACATCGAATGTATCATTAAGCGCCGGATTCAGGCTTAAACTGGCTTTCTTCAGTCTCTACGGATCGGTTAACCGGATGGAATATACCTCATACAATGCCGGGATCGCGCTTGGATTCCGCTACAACTAGAACATCATCAGCACTGTGAAAATGCTTTCACAGGAATCAGTTTGCAGAAGTCGGGTAATTTATAGAAAAAACAAACAAAAATATTTCTGTCAGGTTAATTATAATTATCTTTGCAGGCTGAAAAAAGTTACAATATAACAGACAGATGATTAAAATAACGCTTCCTGACAGTAGTATCCGGGAATTCGAGGCTGGTGTGACCGGCCTGGATATTGCTAATGCGATCAGCAACCGCCTGGCGAAAGATGTTTTGGCAATTTCTGTAAATGGTGAAGTTTGGGATCTGAACAGACCCATTCAATCTGATGCGCAGATCAGGCTGTTCACGTGGGACGACCGTGAAGGGAAGGAAACCTTCTGGCACTCATCGGCGCACCTCATGGCCGAAGCGATCGAATTTTTTTATCCGGGTACCAGGTTTGGCATTGGTCCTACTGTCGATACCGGGTTTTACTACGATATTGACCTGCCCGAAGAGACACAGCTTACCGATAAGGACCTGGAGAAGATTGAGAAGAAGATACTGGAACTTTCGCGGGAACGGAATGAGATTGTCCGCAGTGAAATTTCCAAGGCCGGAGCCATGGAAATGTTTACCAAAAAGCAGGATAACCTGAAGCTGGAGCTCATCAGTGAACTGGCTGACGGCACCATTACCCTGTACAACCAGGGTAATTTCACCGATTTGTGCCGTGGACCGCACCTGCCCAATACAGGATATGTCAAGGCTGTTAAACTGACTTCAATTGCCGGCGCTTACTGGCGCGGCAATGAAAAGAATAAGATGCTGACCCGGGTATACGGTGTGACTTTCCCCAAACAGAAGATGCTGGAGGAATACCTGATCCTGATGGAGGAAGCAAAAAAACGGGATCACCGCAAGATTGGCAAGGAAATGGAACTGTTCACCTTTTCTCAACGGGTGGGGCAGGGTTTACCGTTGTGGCTTCCCAAAGGGACCCAGTTGCGTTTGCAACTGGAGGACTTCCTGAAAAAGGTACAGCGAAAATTTGGATATGAACAGGTGATGACTCCGCATATCGGGAACGTGGAATTATACAAGACCTCCGGTCATTTTCAGAAATACGGGGCCGATTCATTTCAGACGATCAAAACACCGGAGGAAGGGGAGGAATACATGCTGAAGCCCATGAATTGTCCTCACCATTGTGAAATTTACGCTTCCAAACCACGTTCGTATAAAGATTTGCCTGTTCGGATGGCCGAATTTGGTACCGTTTACCGCTATGAACAAAGCGGTGAGTTGCACGGGCTGACCAGGGTCAGAGGATTTACTCAGGATGATGCCCATCTTTTTTGCCGCCAGGACCAGATCAAGGATGAATTCAAGAAAGTGATCGATATTGTATTTATCATTTTCAACGCGATGGGACTGAAGGATTATACCGCACAAATCTCCCTGCGTGATCCTCAGAAACCTGAAAAATATATTGGATCGGTGGAAAATTGGGAAAAAGCTGAGACGGCCATTATCGAAGCTGCCGGCGAAAAAGGGCTGAAAACCGTAACGGTATTGGGTGAAGCTGCTTTCTATGGTCCCAAGCTTGATTTTATGGTGAAAGATGCTCTCGGACGAAGCTGGCAACTGGGGACCATTCAGGTCGATTACAATTTGCCTGAGCGCTTTGAACTCGAATATATTGGCGCAGATGATAAACGTCATCGTCCTGTAATGATCCATCGTGCACCATTCGGATCGATGGAACGGTTTGTGGCTGTGCTGATTGAACACACGGCAGGGAAGTTTCCGCTGTGGTTAACTCCTGATCAGGCCGTGATCCTTCCGATCAGTGAAAAATATAATGAATATGCACAAAATGTTTCAGAATTTCTAAATAATTACGATATTCGCAGCTTAATTGATGGCCGCAATGAAAAGATAGGCCGCAAGATAAGGGATAACGAGTTGAAACGCATCCCTTATTTGTTGATAGTAGGAGAAAAAGAAGCTGAGGCAGGTGAGGTTTCCGTTCGTAAGCAAGGTGAAGGTGATCAGGGAACGATGACGATGGAAGAGTTTGCGGATTTTATAAAGAATGAAGTAAAAGAACAATTATCAGGATTTTATAAATAAAAAAAAGAATAGGAGGTTTTACTTATCGCTGTCAAAAGACCATATCGAGGAGGAACACGAGTAGATACAACCCCTCAGCACAGGATTAATGAGTATATCAGGGTTCCGCAGGTTCGGCTCGTCGGTGAAAATGTAGAAAACCAGGGTGTCTATACTTTAAAGGAAGCTTTGGCAATGGCTGAGGCGCAGGAATTGGACCTGGTTGAGATTTCTCCCAGCGCCGATCCTCCTGTTTGTAAGATCATCGATTATCAGAAGTTTCTTTATCAGCAAAAGAAGAAACAAAAAGAGATGAAGGCCAAAGCCGTGAAAGTCGTGGTAAAGGAAATCCGTTTCGGTCCTAATACCGATGACCATGATTTTCAGTTTAAGCTGCGGCATGCCGAAAAGTTTTTGGCAGAAGGGGCAAAAGTGAAAGCTTATGTCTTTTTCAAAGGACGCTCCATTCTCTTTAAAGAGCAGGGCGAAATCTTGTTGCTTAAGTTTGCAACGGCCCTCGAGGAAGTTGGAAAAGTTGAACAACTGCCACAACTGGAAGGAAAAAGAATGACTATGTTTATTTCACCAAAAAAGAAGAAGTAAGTTCTTTGATAATTAAAATTAGGAAAGATGCCAAAAATGAAGACGAATTCCGGTGCAAAGAAACGGTTTCAAGTAACCGGTACCGGTAAACTGAAGAGGAAGCATGCTTTTAAAAGTCACATTTTGACCAAAAAAAGCACTAAACGCAAAAGAAACTTGACACACAGCGCCTTGGTCCATAAGACCGACGAGCACAATGTAAAGCTTTTGCTTTCGATGAAATAAGCCCGCGCGGCAATTGATCGTCCTTTTCACAAGAGAAAGAGTATTTGAGTTTAAAAACCAGGTGATTCAGCAAAAAGATCCGGCAGAGTTCCGGACGCTAACCACCAAAAAATTGTAATTATGCCAAGATCAGTAAATCATGTTGCATCACGGGCTCGCAGAAAGAAGATCCTCAAAATGACAAGAGGTAATTTTGGCGCCCGCAAAAACGTCTGGACGGTAGCCAAAAATACCTGGGAAAAGGGTATGCAATACGCTTACCGCGACCGGAAAACCAAGAAGAGAAACTTTCGTGCCCTTTGGATCCAGCGTATTAATGCTGCTGCACGGATGGAAGGAATGAGTTATTCTCAGTTAATCGGTTTATTAAAGAAGAACGATATCGAAATTAACCGGAAAGTATTGGCTGATTTAGCGACCAATCAACCTGCAGCGTTTAAAGCAATCGTTGATAAGGTAAAATAACCATCAGATAAATAAAGGTGAAATAAAATACAGAAGGCTGTCTGCTGATGCGGATAGCCTTTTTTAGTTGTAACTTGCAGCCTCTATCTTGTAGCCGAGTACGATGGAACCATCATTTTTCAATCATATTGAATCGGAGCTGAGAAAACGGTTTGGCACCGATTTCCGGCTGTTGAACCAGGAAGCAGTCGGAGGAGGATGTATCAGCCGGGGCGCGAGACTGACGACAAGCCAGGGGGATTTTTTCATTAAGTGGAACAGCTCTGCGGCTAACGACCTGTTTCTTCGCGAAGCTGAAGGGCTGACTGAGATGGGAAAAGCCGTATCGAACGAACTGGTTATTCCGAAGGTGATCCTTGCATCTGAAGCCGGACAGTGGCCTGGATTCATCATCCTGGAGTTCCTGACCACGGGGCATTTGCACGATCAGTCCGAAAAACTGGGTTTGGGGCTGGCTGTCCTTCACGGGTATCACAACCGGCAGTTTGGCTTTCACCATGACAATTACTGCGGATCCACCCCACAAAAGAATGATTGGCACGCAAACTGGATCGGGTTTTTCATTAACAACAGGCTGTTGTTCCTGCTCGACATGCTCACGGAAAGCCATCGGTATGATGTACCCGAACGAAAAGTCTTTGACCGGCTTATTGAAAAGCTGCCCGGCTTGTTGCTGCCGTCATCCCTTCCTTCTTTGATTCATGGCGACCTTTGGTCCGGAAACTACCTGTATACGGAACGGGGACCGGCACTGATTGATCCTGCGGCTTATTTTGCCGACCGCGAGATGGAACTGTCGATGATGAGCCTCTTTGGCGGTTTTTCTCCGTCTACCTGGAGCGCATACCAGGCTGTATTCCCGCTGGAGTCCGGATGGGAAGAGCGTGTCCGGATCTATCAGTTATATCATCTCCTGAACCATTATTATCTTTTTGGCGGTTCCTACGGACATCAGTCGTTATTGCTGGCAAGAAAGATTGCCGGTTAGGAGGCCTTATCCGTCAAACCCCAGACCTGCGATCGACCGCCTGGAGGAAACAGCATGCGGAGGAATGAATGAGAAAGGAGACTAAATTTCAACAAGCTGATTCTTGATGGCGTACATGACCAGTTGCGCCGTGTTCTTGCACTGGCTCTTTTCCAGGATATTCGCCCGGTGTTTGTCAACCGTCCTCTTGGAGATAAACAGTTGCTCTGCAATTTCCTGATTGGAAAGTCCCTGACAAATAAGGATCAGGATCTCAATTTCCCGGTCAGAAAGCTCGATATGGAGCTCTTTTGCCTTTGAACTTGAGCGAAGGCTGTTCACCAGGGTCTGAAGCAGTTCGGATGAAAAGTAATTTCCCCCCTCGTAAACGGCTTCCAAAGCACTTTTTACTTCTGCCATATCCGAATTTTTAAGCAGAAAACCTTTTACACCTGCATCCACCATTTTATAATAGTAGTCCTCCTCACCATACATGGAAAGCGTGATGATTTTCAGATTCGGATGTTTCTTCAGGGCTATTCCTGCTGCCGTGATCCCGTCCATTACCGGCATATCGATATCAAGTAATACCAGGTCAACCTCTGTTTTATCCAGGAGATCAAGAAATTCCTGTCCGTTGGCTGCTTCTCCGATTACACGATAGTTATTTAAACTATTGAGGAGTATCCGTAATCCGTTACGAAACAAAGTGTGATCGTCAACAATGATTAATTTTCGAATTGGTTCACTCATTTTCAATTTTAACTTTTATTGTAACCATCATTCCTTTCCCGGGCTCACTGTCAATGACAATTTCTCCTTTCATCGAATTGATCCTGGAAAAAATATTGGAAAGCCCCATGCCTCTGTTGCCGGGTCTGTCAGTCAGTTTATTTTTATTCATGCCTTTGCCATTGTCCTGGTACACAATGGTAATATTTTTTCCTTCTTTAACCAAGCTGATATCGATCTTTTTTGCCTTTGCATGTTTAATTGTATTGTTCATAAGTTCACATAAAACCCGGTACAGAACAACCTCCATGTCGCTGTCAAAGCGTTCTTCTTCCAGGTTGGACTCCAGGTTGATATAGATGGCCCTGGTAATATTGATCTTATTAATAAAGTTGCGAAGAGCCCGTAACAGGCCGAAATTATTCAAAACATGGGGACTCAGATTATCGGAAATTTCTTTCAGCGATTTGATCGCTTCATTGATGATCATCTCCGTATTTTTGACGATTTCATCTGAAGCCTGATCATGCTTTAACTGCGCCAGTGATGAAACCGACATCTTTACAGTAGACAGGAGCGGCCCTAATCCGTCGTGAAGATCCTTTGCAAATCGTTTTCTTTCCTTTTCTTCTGTTTGGATAATCGCTTTGAGGAACATCTTTTCCGTCAGCCTCCTGGAGTCTTCCACGCGCTGCATATACTTAAAAATCTTCTGGATCAGGAACACGCCAATTGCAAAGGCAAGGGCGATGACTACCCCGAACCAGACCATAACTTCTCCCAATTCCTGGGGTTCAAAATTGCTGATGTAGGGCAAAAATTCAACCAGGCGCTGGAATGCCATCAGAATAAATCCAACCGTGAGCAGGATCCATGAAAAGTTATATTTTGTGACCTTCGTAAGCTTAATGGCCACTCCTACGGCAAAAAACTGCAGGACAATGGAAATAACCAACAAAACCTGAAGTACCATGATCGTAAATTTTAAGCGTCACGTAAAGGTACAAAAAAAGCTGTTAGCTATGGGCTTTTAGCTATGAGCTGTCATAGGTTAGCGATTAGCTCCCTGCGCATAAATTTTAAAACTAAAAGCCCATGGCTAATAGCTAACAGCTTTTTCTTATTTTTAACAAAAACTTGCGTATGTCGGAACTTCAAATATATAAAGCTTCAGCGGGCTCAGGCAAGACTTTTCGCCTGACGATCGAATACCTGAAGATCGCTTTGCATAATCCTCTTAATTACAAGAACATCCTGGCTGTTACTTTCACAAATAAAGCAACCACCGAAATGAAGTACCGGGTGGTACAGGAACTCTTCCGTTTGGGCCAGGGAGCTCAGACGGCCTACCTGGACCAGCTAGAGAAAGAGCTGGCCCTGCCGGCCGAAGAACTTAGCATGCGCGCTCGAAAATGCCTGAAGGCGATCCTGCACGACTATTCGCGTTTGTCAATCAGCACGATCGACAGCTTCTTTCAACGGGTCATCAAGGCTTTCAGCAGGGAAATGGGGATCAATACGGCGTATCAGGTCGATCTGGATGATGAACAAATCCTGGATGAAGCGGTAGACCAGTTATTGCTGTCAATCGACGAAGACCGTGATCTGCTGGAGTGGTTGAAACAATTTGCCCGTGAAAAAATACAGGAAGGAGGGAGCTGGAATCTGAAAGGAGAGATATTACGGCTGGGACGACAGATTTACAATGAGGCTTTCAAAGAACTGAATCAAGCATTGTATGAAAAACTGAACGATAAATCGTTTATCCGGTCTTACCGGGTCGAACTGCAGCAAATCATTTTTCATTATGAGAACAGATTAAAACAAATCGGGCGGGAAGGACTGAGGATCATTGGGGAGGCAGGCCTATCGGTTTCCGATTTCAAATTCGGGGCAGGGGGAGCCGCAAACAGTTTTAACAAGATGCTGAGGGCTGAGTTGACAATCGGACCCCGGTTACTGGCTGCCGCCAACGATGTTTCAGGGCTCTGCAAGAAACCTGCGTCGGCTGAGCTGGAAGCTGCGGCCCTGAAAATACAGCCCCTGCTGGCTGAAGCAGTGGATTTTCATCAGAAAAACAGCAGGCAGTATCACACCGCCAGAATGATTGTTGACCAGTTGTATACACTGGGAATTCTTGTTGATCTCCAGGAAATGGTCAGAAAAGTAACGCGCGAAAAAGGAGTCGTTCTGATCTCGGAGTCAGGCTCCATGCTGAAACAAATCATTGCCGATTCGGAGACACCGTTTGTTTATGAGAAAACAGGGATTTTCTACAGGCATTTTATGATCGATGAATTCCAGGATACCTCAGGCCTGCAATGGAATAATTTCAAACCTTTAATGGGCAATTCCCTGGCCGAAAATAATCTGGGGATGGTTGTCGGTGATGTGAAACAGGCCATTTACCGCTGGCGCAACGGCGATTGGAATTTACTGGCTTCTCAGGTTGCAAAAGCGTTTCCTGCCAGTGGCTTTTCGGAAATACCCCTTCTCAGGAACTGGAGAAGCACAGGACAAGTTATCCGCTTTAATAACCGGATTTTTCAGTTAATCCCTGAAATACTCAGGCAGCACTTTCGAAATGAACTGGAGCAGACAGAACACGATCAGTTGCTTTCATCCGATGATATTGTGGATATCTATCGTCATAATGTTCAGGAAGTAGGCAGGGAAGAAGGAGACCAGGATGGTTATGTCAGGATGCGTTTTCTTAAGAACGCCAGGAAAAAGAGGGACGGAGAAGGAGATGAGGAAGACGAACAGGAAAATGGAATTCAGGAGCTTGTCTTGTATGATCTGGTTGAACAGATTAAACGTGTCCAGGATACCGGAGCTTCAGCCAATGAAATTGCCATCCTTGTCCGCCGGAAAGATGAAGCCGGATTGGTCGCCGGCAGATTGCTCGCGGAAAAGGCAAAGATGGAGGGCCACTGGAATTTTAACGTGCTTTCGAGTGAATCCCTTTACGTCAAAAATGCAGATTCGGTTGCTTTTATTCTTTCCCTGCTTTCGTTGCTTGTATCTGCCTCCGATAAACTGGCATTAGCCCGTACCAATTTCCTTTATTACAGCAAAATTGAACCCCGGTTATCTGCTCTGGGCAAAATGCCCGTTTTGATACCACCGGATGATCAGAAACAGTTCAAGATCAATTTTTTTGAACGCTATAACCCTGACCTGTCACGGCAATTTGAATGCTTTGAGGAAGAAGGAAATGCCTTGTACGCTTTTTTAAACAGTGATTATTTTACTGACGCTTTGCGGACACGCAATCTGCAGGAAACCATCTTTAAGATCTGTGAAATTTTCATGCTCTTTGAACTGAAAGATGAACTGGCCTACCTGCAGGCCTTTATTGATCAGGTGAGTGCATTCATGCAAAACAGAAATGCTGATCTTTCGGCCTTTCTTTCCTGGTGGGAGGAGCAGGGGCAGAACAAGACAATTGCCGTATCGGAGGATTTAAATGCCATTCGCATCCAAACCATCCATAAGGCGAAGGGGCTGGAATACAACTATGTATTTATTCCCTTCTGCGACTGGTCATTGAATATCTCAGGGAAGCATGCCCCGGTTTTATGGTGCCGTCCATTGACGGAGCCATTTAACCGTTTGGAACTTGTGCCGGTGAGATATGCGCCGAATATGCGTGATTCACTGTTCTCCAGGGAATATTTCACCGAAAAAATGAGTAATTACATTGATAATCTGAACCTGCTTTACGTGGCATTTACCCGGGCCCGGGCTGCAATCTTTACCTGGTCGGCATACAATGAAAAGCTGACTTCCGTGGGCGATCTTCTGCTAGCAGCGATCAGACAGGATCAGGAGATCCCGCATCAGGGACAGGAACAGTGGACCCTGAAACTTTCCGGCTTTTACAGGGAAGAAACGCAAATCATGGAAGCTGGACTGCTGAAAAAGGCAGAAGCAGATGAGAAAAAATCAGGGAAAGGCATTCACCTGAAGGACTTTGGCTTTACTGACTTCAGCAATTACCTGCAGTTAAAAAAGAACTATGAAAATTTCTTTGAAACGACTGATTATACCGGAAGGAATATCAACAAAGGCCGGCTGATCCATGAAATTCTGGCCCGGATAACGCATGCCGGTGAGCTTAGGCCCGCCATCCGGGAGCTGGTTTTTCAGGGAATGATGAGCAGGGCCGGAGCAGATCAGATCGAAAAACAGCTAAAGAATCTTCTCGTTGCCCCGGAAGTTAAAAGCTGGTTTGACGGAAGTTTCCGGGTGGTGAACGAGCGGAATATTTTAACCGGGAAAAACGGGCTAAGGCGGCCGGACCGCATTATGTTTTCGGATGATCAGGTCATCGTTGTGGATTACAAATCGGGAGAAAAGGAACTGGATAAATATCATTACCAGGTGAGGAATTACATGCGTGCGCTGGCTGCATGCGGTTACCGGAATATTTCCGGCTTTATATGGTATACGAGGACCAACAAGCGGGTCGAGGTACTTCGGTAATCATTCCGGCTTTTGCAGAAATGAGTTGTCCGTTCTTTTTCAATAATGTATTTTTGCAGGAAAATTATAAAGATGATACAGAGAATACAGACCATTTACATCCTTTTGTCAGCCGTTCTGATCGGATTGCTGTTTTCATTTCCATTTGCCGAGATCGCTTATCATGATCAGCTTTACCTTTTTGATATCAGGGGAATCGTAATTAATGATGCCATAAAGGAAAATGGAATGCCTTTGGCCTTGCTCATTGGTTTGATCCTGCTTCTACACGTATTTACTCTTTTCATTTATAAAAAACGGATTCTTCAGATCCGGATGCTGGTTTTTACCATGATCCTGATGATCGGTCTTTTTGGCCTTTTTTACTTTTTTACTTACTACGCATTCGATGATGCTCAGATCAGTTTTAAACTGGCCGTAATTTTTCCTCTTGTCGCTGTTATACTTGATTACCTGGCCATCCGGAGTATTGGAAAAGACGAAGCCTTGATCCGGTCGGTGGACCGGATCAGATAAAACCGTTAAAACAACAGGCCGGTTTCTGCTTTGTTAATTGACGTGGTACCTGGGAATGGAAAAGCAAAAGGTATTTGTATTTTCTCCGGCGATCAATTCGATCGTCCCGTACAGTGATTCAACAAAATGCTTGGCTACCGTCAAACCTATTCCGAGTCCCTCGGTTTTTAGGTGACCCAATCCGGATTTGTTGAACAACTCAAAAATCTGTTGCTTGTCTGAATTGGAAATCGGCTTACCCGAACTGGTTACGAAGAACGTGATCAACGAATCTGTCGCTTTTTTAATTCCGAAGAGGATCTGACTTTCGGCTTCTGCAAACTTGATGGCATTGTCCAGCAAATGATACAGAATATGCTTTAATTTCTCACCGTCAGTCAGTATGCATAATGAAGGTTTCGGGGTTTTGGCTAATAAAACAAGCTGTTTCTTTTTCATTGAAGTTTTCTGCCGGAATATATCCTGCAGTTCAGAGAAAATTTTTGCAATCGGGACGGTTTCCCAATGGAGTGACGGTTTTTCGCCTGAATGCGTTAATGATAGCTCAATCAGATCATTCATCATTAACAGGAAACTATCTGCATTGGTGGTGACCAGATCGGCATATTCCCGGTATTTTTCATCGCTTTTACTTAAATCCATCTCTGCGAGGATATTAATGAATCCAAGTATTCCGTTCAAAGGAGTCCTTATTTCGTGACTAAGGCTATTGATAAATTCGTTTTTTACCTGTTGTGAGACCAGCGATTGTGTGTCCAGTTGTTCTATCTTTTCTCCCAACGCACTGACAATGGTCGTTTTTTCTATAATTCCAATAAAATTGCCGTTTTCAAAAACAGGTAAAGCTGATGAATGACTGTTACACATCTGTGTCCATGCATATAAAATATTTTCCTGACTATCCAAGCATTCTTTTTTTGTTAAACAATCGATTACCAGTTTTCGCGGACTCCTGATCAGATCGGCGGGGGTGAGAATCCCGCAAAATTGATCTTCTTCAAAGACGACCAGAAAGTTCCGTCTTATCAGTTCATCTTCAATGGAGCTGACCCCACGGTAGGCATCCACTTTTTGATAAAAAGAGGATAGATGTTGTCTTATAAGCATTACTGAAACTCCCTTTTTATAGCTTCATAATAAATTTTGACCTTAAAATCAACTTTCATAATTTCACCTTCGCTCACAAAAGGAAATACTTTTTCTTTCAAAATTGAAAGAATCTGATCCTTGTTAATTTTCTTAAGCAGTCGTTTATTTATGAATGCCGCATCAATAATCGGATCATCCACTTCATATACTTCAAACTCATCGGGAATAAGGAACTGAAATGATTTCCATAAACCAATTCTGCCGTGAGGCGACTTTCTTCCAATGATTAATACCTCCTCAAAAGGGGGTAGCCTTATTTCTTCAAAACCTAAACTTATTTCATATTTTCTCGAATCTGTCTCTTTCATAATGCGGATACAGTCTGTTATTTGGTTGAAACAAGGATGATAGTTTTTTAAGGTCAGGACCAGGTTAATCATTTATTCTATTGCAAAGTAATTGTTTTTTTCTATAATTTATATATCTAATAATGAAAAAAAGTTCACTTTAATAAAAATAATTACTTATGTTTAATTTTAACATTATATTCGGATGAAATTTTGAAGGACTAAATTTGATAATTTAAAAGATGAGTTTGATAATTGTAAAGTCCATTTTGAAAACTTAATCAGATAAATATATATTGATTTTCATAATGTTTAAAATGAATTAAATAAATATGAAAAGGACTAATGTTCTCTAAAATGTATATGTTAATTTAATGCTCTTGTATGGGTTTTTCTGTGTATATTCGCTGTCCTTAAAAACTAAAACATGATGACACCCGAAATCATTCTGCGATTGGCAGGGTCGCTTGGGCTGGGACCTCTTCAGGTTAAAAATACGATTGCTTTGTTGGACGAAGGAGCCACTGTGCCCTTCATCTCGCGTTACCGCAAAGAACGTACAGGCAGTCTGGATGAAGTGCAGATTGGTGCTGTTCGCGACGCAAAGGTTAAGATGGAAGAGCTGCTCAGGCGGAAGGACGTGATCCTGAAAACCATAGAAGAGCAGGGGCAATTAACACCCGGTCTGAAGAGCCGGATTGAGGACTGTTATGATCTGACCGGGCTGGAAGATATTTACCTGCCTTATAAGCCGAAAAGGAAAACCCGGGCAACGGTTGCCCGGGAAAAAGGTTTGGAACCGTTGGCCGAACTGATTATGAAGCAAATGGAGCGGGACCCGGAGCAAACAGCGCGTGCTTTTGTCAGGGGCGAAGTCAAGTCCGCGGAAGAGGCTTTGTCGGGTGCCCGTGATATTTTGGCTGAATGGGTCAGCGAAAACGAAAAAGCCAGGAATATGGTTCGTCAGGCTTTTGGCGCCGGTGCCGTTATCCGGTGCAAAGTAGTCAAAGATAAAGAAGAAGAAGGTGAAAAATACCGGGATTATTTTGACTGGGAAGAACCTTTAAGATCCTGCCCTTCACACCGGCTACTGGCAATGCGCAGAGGAGAGAATGAAGGATTTCTGAGAATTTCCGTGACACCCGGCGAGGAGCAAATTACCAGCCGGCTGATCCGCTTTTTTGTGCGTTCACCGAATGGTTCCGGGGAACAGGTCGGGTTAGCCGTTCGGGACAGCTACAAGCGGCTTCTATCTCCGTCCATTGAAACTGAATTTGCTGCCATTTCAAAGTTAAAGGCCGATCAGGAGGCGATCCGGGTTTTTGCTGAAAATCTGAGACAATTACTGCTTTCGTCCCCTCTGGGGCAGAAGCGGGTTCTGGCGATTGACCCCGGATACCGTACCGGCTGTAAGGTGGTTTGCCTTGATGCGCAGGGTAATCTGCTTCATAATGAAACAATTTATCCACATAAACCACAGGAAGAGATCAGGCAGGCAGCCGGAAAGATCAGTTCGCTTGTCAGTGCTTATCAGATCGAAGCCATTGCCATCGGGAATGGTACAGCCGGCCGTGAAACGGAACAGTTCATCAAAAAACTCCGGTATGACCGGGAAGTGAAAGTATTTTCAGTGTCGGAAGACGGTGCATCCGTTTATTCGGCGTCGAAGGTTGCACGGGATGAATTCCCCCGGTATGATGTTACCGTTCGCGGTGCCGTATCGATCGGGCGCCGGTTAATGGATCCATTGGCGGAACTGGTAAAGATTGATCCTAAATCGATTGGTGTGGGGCAGTACCAGCATGACGTTGATCAAAAATTGCTGAAGGAGGGTTTGGATGCCGTGGTCGAATCGGCGGTGAATCTGGTGGGAGTAAATGTGAATACGGCATCGATGCATTTATTAACTTACGTATCGGGCCTGGGACCACAACTGGCACAAAACGTGGTTAACTACCGCCGCGACAATGGTCCGTTTTCTTCCAGAAAAAAATTAATGGAGGTTCCGCGCATGGGACCTAAAGCTTTTGAACAGGCAGCCGGTTTTCTGCGGATCCCCGGGGCGGAAAATCCGCTGGACAATTCTGCTGTTCATCCGGAGTCCTATCCTGTTGTTGCGAAAATAGCCCGCGACCTGAATTGCTCCATCGGCGTCCTGATCTCCTCAAAACTGCTCCAGGAGCAGATTCACTGGGAATCTTATGTCAGCGAGAAGACCGGATTACCAACGCTGATGGATATTAAAGCTGAATTGGCCAAACCGGGAAGGGATCCGCGGCAAAGTATCCGGATCTTTGAATTTGCTGAAGGAATTTTTAAAATGGACGATCTTCAGACGGGAATGATTTTACCCGGAATTGTAACCAATGTCACCAAATTCGGAGCTTTTGTCGATATTGGGATCAAACAGGATGGCCTGGTGCATATTTCTCAACTGGCTGACCGCTTTGTCGGCGATCCGGGTGAAATAGTCAAATTACACCAGCATGTGAAAGTAAAGGTGACTGAAGTTGATATCGCGAGGAAGCGGATTCAGTTAAGCATGAAGGATGTGAGTCAATCGTAGTACGCAATAGCCCCAAAGCTCAGGCTGCAAGCTGAGCTTTGGGGATTTTATCTCATACTTCGTCATCCTCTTCTTCATCATACAAATCTTCCTGATTTTCAAATTCATCTTCAAGGAAATTTTCTGCCTCTTCCAGCAGCGATTTGATCAATTCCTGCGATTCGGGAGCTTCACTGATCCAATGAATTTCCTGGTTCGACCAAAAATCTTCGATATCACTCTCTACAATGAATTTAGGTTCCTCCGTGTGAACAACATAAATCGTGTCCGGTGATTCCTGTGAATTGTCAGCAAGCAAAAATCTTGGTAGCATAATCTTTTTGTTTAATTGTTTAAAACAAAAGTAGATAAAAACCTTTTTAAAATTAATTTTTCCGGGCTGAAATTTACGTGAAAATCATTTTTCCCGAAAAGTTGTAATTTTCAGCTTATTTTTTGATGATTTGATTATTATTGGGTCAAAATTGTTACTTTAGGCAACATTTCCTGAAATCCTAATGTCATTTTATGAGTAAGTTGAACGAGATTCTTTCGTTAATTGACAGGCATATTGGTGGAAGCGACTGGTTTGTCTATTTTCTTTTGGGCACCGGCCTGTTTTTTACCATTTATTTAAAATTTCCGCAACTAAGGTATTTGAAGTATTCAATCAGAATTGTACGGGGCAAATTTGATCGCGCAGGCGATGCGGGTGATACTTCTCATTTTCAGGCTCTTGCTACAGCATTGTCCGGAACTGTTGGAACCGGGAACATTGCAGGAGTGGCTTTTGCTATTCATCTTGGAGGTCCGGCCGCGCTCTTCTGGATGCTCATGACGGCGCTCGTGGGTATGACCACCAAATTCGTGGAAGTCACGCTTTCGCATAAATACCGTGAAAAGACTTCCGACGGAACGATGGCCGGGGGACCGATGTATTACATGAGAAACAGGCTGGGTTTAAGGTGGATGGCTGTTCTGTTTGCTGTGGCAACCATTTTTTCTTCTTTCGGAACAGGAAACCTTCCCCAGATTAACTCGATTTCCAATTCTGTATTTGCAACTTTTGGCATCAATCAGGTTTTGACTGGTTTTGTACTCGCGCTCCTGCTGGGGTTTGTGATCATCGGCGGTATCAGGCGGATTGCCAAAGTTACTTCAGCCCTGGTCCCGGCAATGGCTTTCATCTATTTTTTTGGCTCACTGATGGTCATTGGATATAATTATCAGCATATCATACCCGGAATTGCTTCCATGATTCGCGATCTGTTTACCGGAACGGCAGCCGTGGGAGGTTTTCTTGGCGCAGGTTTCTCTTTTGCTTTTAACAAAGGGGTCAACAGAGGGTTATTCTCGAACGAGGCGGGGCAGGGATCTGCCCCTATCGCTCATGCTGCTGCCCGTGCGCATGAACCGGTTTCGGAAGGCCTGGTTGCCTTGCTGGAGCCTTTTATTGATACTGTTATCATTTGTATGCTGACAGGACTGGTGATTATTTCTTCGGGGGTCTGGAATGAGAAATTTGTAAACCAGTTCCAGCGGGCCGATTTACAGATACTGTCGTCGGTGTACAATGACGTTGTTCCGGAAGATCAGAATAAACTGTATGATTTTCTGCGGGGGACGGAACAACTTCCTTTATATTCAGGGGAACTGACAATCGAAAAAGGACTGATCCGGGAACAACTGACGGTACTTCACGCCCGTTCAGTGGCTGAAGATGTCCGCGTATTCAACGGTAACGAGCCCTACACAGGAAAGATAAACGTGGTTAACGGGTCTGTATTGGCAAAGGATCAAATTATTTTCAGAGGTAAATCATTAATTCACAGCGCCCCGTTGACCAATGCTGCTTTTACCAAAAGCTGGCTTGGAAACTATGGAAGTTACATTGTAGCGATCAGCCTGTTATTATTCGCATTTTCAACAGCTATTTCCTGGTCTTACTATGGCGACAGGGCAGTCACTTTTCTTTTCGGGTCAAAGGCCAAAGTTTATTATCACGTGATTTATGTGCTTGGCTTTTTCTTTGCTTCTTTTGTGGATACGGCGCTTGTGTGGACGTTCTCAGGGATTACGATTGCCCTGATGACCATACCCAACTTAGTGGGAATTCTGTTATTGCGAAAAGAAATGAAATCGGAAGTAAAAAACTTCTGGAAGGAGTATGCGTTGCGCTTCCCGGATGAAAAAGCTCCGGTTGATTAATAATTACTGTTGAATAAAGAAAATTTCAGCATATAAATCGTTAAATTCACATTCCAAATTATAGTTCAAAAAATAAATGACGAGCGATACTGACTTTTCGAACCTCAATATGTTGATTGCAGATGATAATCCGGTTAACAGAAGAATTGTTACTTTATTATTAAAAGGACGTTTACAGCATGTAGACGTAGCTTTCACCGGTTCAGAGGCTTTGTCTAAGTTCATGCAAAAGCATTATGACATCATCCTGATGGATATTCACATGCCCGAAATGAATGGTTATGAAGCTGCCTCGGCAATTCGTTTGTATGAGGTAACGAATTACCGGAATCGAAGGGCCATCATTATTGCCATGACTGCCAGCGAGGAAGGTGAAGTTATTTCCCGTTGTTACGATGCAGGTATGGATGCCTATCTGGGAAAGCCTTTTCTTGTTCAGCAGCTCTTTGATATCCTGAAACGGCTCGTGGGGGTGTAGGTATGACGAAAATTTATCCGGATAATTTTGAAGCGAAGATCGGTTTTGACAGGATCCGCGAATTACTCAGGGGAAATTGTCTTAGTTCACTTGGGCAGGACAAGGTTGACGAGATTGTATTTTGGTCTGACTTAAGGCAGATCCAGGCTGAACTCTCCGTGACCGGCGAATTTCTGAAGCTCATCACGGAACACGAAAATTTTCCCACAAGTTACTACTTCGATCTGAGACCTGCGCTTGCACGGATTAAAACGGAGGGGCGCTTTCTTGAAGTGCAGGAGCTGTTTGACTTGAAAAGGTCACTTGAAACCATTACAGCCATTGTTCGTTTTTTGCACAGTCAGGAGGAAGAGCGCTATCCGGCACTGAAGCAATTGCTTGGAGAGGTACAGGTTTTCCCTTATATCAAAGACCGGATTGACCAGATCCTGTCGCCGTTCGGCAAAATAAAAGACCAGGCTTCTGCCGAACTGGCCCGGATCAGGCGCGAACTTCAGGCGAAACAAAGTCATGTATCCAAACGCCTGCACAGCATTTTAAAGGAAGCGCAGCGCGAGGGACTGGTGGAGGAGGATGCGTCCATTTCGGTACGTGACGGCCGGCCGGTAATCCCGATTGCTTCGGGCATGAAGCGAAAGTTGAGCGGTATCATCCACGATGAGTCGGCCACCGGGAAAACCTCTTTTATTGAACCGGCCGAGGTTGTTGAATTAAACAACGAGATCAGGGAACTGGAGTACGCTGAAAAGCGGGAGATCATCCGGATACTGATTGAGTTTTCGAACGATATCAGACCCTATCTTTTTGAACTGACGAGCCTTTATGATTTTCTTGGACTGGTCGATTTTCTGAGGGCAAAGGCCTTGCTCGCGAGGAGAATGGGAGCGGTCAGCCCCATCATTGAAGCGGGTTGCATGCTCGACTGGCGCCAGGCCGTTCACCCGCTGCTTAAGTTCAACCTGGAGAAAGAAAAGCGAAAGGTTGTTCCGCTGGATATCCGGCTGAGCCGGGAGAAACACATTCTGATGATATCGGGGCCCAATGCCGGAGGAAAATCAGTTTGCCTCAAGACGGTGGGGCTGCTTCAATACATGATGCAGTGCGGACTGCTGATCCCTGTAGATGAAAACAGTCGTTCGGGCATCTTTGAGAATATCTTTATCGATATCGGTGATGAGCAATCGATTGAAAATGACCTGAGTACCTACAGTTCGCACCTGATGAACATGAAATTCTTCCTGAAGAACGCGAACGAGCGGACTCTGATCCTGATCGATGAATTTGGTACGGGAACAGAGCCGATGCTGGGTGGCGCAATTGCCGAATCCATACTGGACCAGCTAAGCCGGCAGGGAATTTTTGGCGTGATTACAACCCATTATACCAATCTGAAACACTTTGCATCATCGGCTGAAGGAATTGAGAATGGAGCCATGATGTACGATGCCAGCCGCATGGAACCGCTTTTCCAGCTTGAAATGGGCAAGCCGGGAAGCTCGTTTGCCTTTGAGATAGCCCGTAAAATCGGCATGCCCGAAAATATCCTCCAGGAGGCAACCAACAAAATAGGTAAGGACCACATTAACTTTGACAAGCATTTACGCGATATTCTTCGCGATAAGCGCTACTGGGAATCGAAGCGGCAACGGATCAGGCAGGTTGAAAAAACGCTGGATGAAATTTCTTTGAAATATGAAGTTGACCTGAAGAAGTTAAGCGAACAGCGGAAGCAGATCTTAAGCGACGCAAAAACGGAAGCAGAAAAGATCCTTTCAGAAGCCAATAAAACCATCGAGAATACCATTCGCGGGATCAGGGAGAACCAGGCTGAAAAGGAGAAAACACGGGCTATTCGCCAGGAATTGGAGGTTTTCAGGGAAGAGGTGGTTAAGGGTGGCGGAGAAGACGATGAATGGATTAAAAAGAAAATCGATCAGCTCCGGCAAAAGAAGGAAAAACGGAAAAAGAAAGAGGAGCCGGTTATTAAGCCCGCCGAAATAAAGGAGAAAAGGGAAATCGAACCAGGCAGTCTGGTCCGGATCGAAGGTCAGGGAACCATCGGGGAGATCCTCGAAGTGGGAGATAAAAACGTGGTAGTCGCTTTTGGGCAGTTGCGGACTTCCGTTAGCCGGAATAAGATTGAACTGATCAGCAACAATGAAGCAAAACGGGAGACGCGCGGAGTAAACCGGACGAAAGCCAATATCAACCAGAACCTTTCGGAGAAGAAACTGAACTTTAAGGCGGAAATAGATATCCGGGGTCAGCGCGCCGAAGAAGCCATCGCCAATATCCAGGCATTTGTTGACGAAGCCGTCATGCTCGACGTCCGTGAAGTACGCATTTTGCACGGGAAAGGAACAGGGATATTAAAGGAAGTGATCCGCAACTATCTAAAATCGGACCCCGTGGTGAAATCGTTCCGCGACGAACATGTGCAGTTTGGCGGTGCGGGGATCACAATTGTGGAGCTGGGATAGGACGGAGACCGGAAAAGGGTGGAAGGTAGCAAGGTAGCAAGGTAGGAGAGCATAGAGCTTGGTACTAATAGCTATCAGCTAAAAGCTAAAAGCTTTCTCTCACGACTCGCTACTCACGACTTATTGAACCTTAAAAGGGAAAAGTTAACTACGAAGGCTGCGATGATTATCCAGTTTCCCCAAGAGAGGCCGGCGATGTCGACCAGTATTTTTCCCGTCAGCGCCACTGCTCCGCCGGTGATCATGGCCGGAACCCCCATTTTCTTATTGACATTCATATTGGTCAGGGCAGCGATCAGCGGCACGATGAATGCCCCGGAATAAACAGCCAGAGCCATCAGCAGCATCCCGATGATGGAAGTGATTTTTATGGCGATGAGCATACTGATCAGTCCCGTGAGCCCGATAAAAACACGTGTCAGATTGAGTGATTTTCTGTTGTCAATATCTTTTTTGGTCAATTCGCTTAGGATGATCGCAGCACTGAGAATCGTTGTATCGGCCGATGATAACACCGCCGAAAGTAATGCCGCAGCCATCAGCCCGACAGCCCAGTCAGGCAGATAAAAATCGATGAGTTCGATCAATGCCACAGAGCCTTTTAATTGCTCCGCCGGCAGGTTTTCACCGGCAACCACACCCAGGTAGGTCAGAACAAAAGCAAAGGGAATGAGAACCGATGCGACCATGATCACGCTTTTGCGCGCAGTTGTTTCATCCCGCGCGCAGAATACCCTTGAATAGATATCAGGGCCCACAACAAATGTGCTTGAAAAGGTCAGGACGAGGATCAGCAAATCAAAGGGGTCGAAAGCCTGGTTGAAGGGGAACGAAGCGCTTACCGGTTGCAGATGGATTTCATGCTTCATACTGATGAACAGCGCACATATCACAACACCTGTCAATATAATGACGGACTGATACAGATCAGTCTTCAGAATGGACATTTGCCCGCCCAGGAGGGTATACCCGATAAACGCGATACCGGCAACGATGACGCCATATTCATAAGGAAACCCGAAAATGGCGAACACTATTTTTGCTGCTGCCACGATCTGAGCTGCAACAATGCCCGTCCAGGCCAGAGGAATAATGACAGAAGCTGATTTTCTGGCTGTTTCTCCATAAAACCGGCCAACCATATCGGCCAAGGTGAACTTTCCGAAACGGCTGACTTTTTTCACCAGCGGGACAAGCAACCAGAGTCCGAATGAAGCCGCAAGCAGGTACCAGGCCGCAGCCCAGCCCTGATGGAGGGTCAGGTTCGTGGTCCCAAGAATGGCAGATCCACCAAGAATGGTGGCCAGCAGGCTTCCGGCAATCTTCAATACACCGTTTCTTTTTCCGGCGATGAAATAATCGGCAGGGGTTTTAACCCTGAAAGCCGAATAAATCCCAATTATGACCAGTATCAGTCCGTATATCGCGAGAATGGTTAGTTTCATACGCTTATTTTTTCAATTTGACTGTGCATAACCTTCGTACTAAGCTGCATCACTTTTCTAACGAACACCAACGGTATGGAACTCGCCAATAAACATTACCTTGGTCGTAAACCGTGGTTTCCATGGCTCGTTTCATACGCCTAAAATAGAAAAAATACAGCTCATTCCAAGCCGGCGGTGACGTAGGCAGTACGCACGGAAAATTCAGGCAGAAGCCGCAATGAAAATGACTTTTTCAATGACATAGTTTAAATCATTAAATCTTTTTCGGTTCGATAATGTTTAATTTAGAAGAATTCAAGACCTTTATTATAGCTTTGACAAAGGAAAAGGACAATTAAACAGAAAACAACGATGAATAAAACATTTGGTGCGGGTATTGACCAGGACAAAAAAACCGTAAACAATAAAACGATCATTCAGTATATCAATCTGAAGCTGGCGGCTCTGGGGCAACCGTGGTACCAGGATGACCGTTCGGCCCAGTTTCTTGAAATTGCAGCTCCCCTGCTCAGCAATTATAAGGAACAGTCGCGCTTACTGTTAAATTATTTACCTCCCATCGGAAACCGGATCCAGCAGTTTTTGGCCGACTTCCTGGGCGATCTGCCGGAAATGCCGGAGATTTTCCTGCCGCGAAATGCATTTGTGCTTGATACGCACGGCCTTGCCCGGATGATGTCGACTCCTCCGCACACCGCCATGTATGAAACCGATATTGTGAAGACCTACCGGACATCGCAGGGGATCCTGCATAACCCTAAAAGTGATAAACGAACCACCAAAGGGGTGTTTCACATATGCGAAGGCGGTCTTCCCGTCCCCAACGATAAAAAAGCTGTTCCGAAAGTTACCTTTGCGCGCCTGTTAAAAGCGGCCGTTAACCCGCCGAAGGAATTAATGAGGCTGCCATTCACCTCAGGCGAGATTGAACAGGCCGAATTGTTCGTCAGTCTTTTGTTGCGTCCGGTTGTGGTTCCGGAGGTCAAGGGAATTATCGCGGAAAAATCGATGGAGGTCTGTTTCATTGCTCCAGGCAACCTGATTGGTAATCTGGATTTTGTGGAGTCCATTTTCGGGAATGCCGGTGATCCGTATTTGCCGGAGAACGATGCGGCTTTGAACGCTGACAACTGGACGGGGCATTCGGGTTGCGTGATTTTGGCCACTCACCTGATCAGTATGAAAAAGAAGGATCTGGGACTTCCGCATTTCGACCAGGCAACAGAGCGGCAACGGCGCGACGGCATGTGCTGGAAAAGTGAAGACGAACTGTATAATGACGGCAACGCCTTTAAAGTAACCGCCCGCGATGAGCGCGGCGTGGTGGTCACCATCATTGCCGACAATTATTTTGGCTATTGCAAAAAGGAGGTTAAGACCCAGATCAGCTATTCGGCCAATCTTTATGGTTTGGCCGAAGAAGAACATGCCGGGGGAGCCCTGGCCTTTCCGTCGTATGATCTTGGAGAACGGTTTCATGCCGACGACAGGCTGCAAAAAAACGACTTAACGTTTGCCGAAATGACGGAATTGTTCGGCGACATGATGAAGATCCAGCCCGAGGGCTATGGAATTGACCGGAAGTACAGCCAGATCATTTATGTGCCGGAAGATGCAGAGTTTAATATCTTCGAGCAATCAGTAAGCTGGGCGTCAGAAGGGAAAAGGCAATCGATCCGGCTGGCTCCCTCATTTTACTACGTTTTTCCTTCCGGTTACAAAGTGGAGATGAGAAAGCGCCTGAACGGAAAGCGCTGGCATCTTACCGGAACAGCGGCCGAAGGTACCTTCTGTCACAAGCCCTGCACCGTTTCAGGAGGAGGAAAATCGGAAATTTCGAAATCCATCAAAGACGCGATGATCCAGGGTTCAGTGATTGTTTCCGATTTACCCCGGGAACTCGACCAGGTTGAAGAAATCATGAACAAAGACTTCTCAAACCGTTTTAAAATTCCGGTGGTTTACACCGTACCGTCGCGAAAGATCCTCGATCGCCGGAGAACACTCGGTTCGGTGATCAAATTGCTGACTCCTTCGGATGAGTACACCGACGAATACAACCAGTGGTTAAGGTCGGTTCCTGAGCGGATCAAAGACCTGATCTATATTGTGAAGCGCCGTTACCACAATGAATGGGACCAGCACTGGCGTGATTATTTTTCGGTTGACCGGATTAACGGGATTCCGGGGAATGAGCTAAAATTTCAAAGTCTGAAGCTGATCACCAATTACCTCCGGGTTGGGCACGACACGGATAGTTCCTGGCGTATTTTTCAACTACGGCAGGATTTCTATCCGGCCGAAAAAGTACAGACGGAGGATGATATTACGGCTTCGATCGTGCTTAAACCGGAGCAATTGCCGGGACTGAACCCGGATTATAAAAATCAGGCGGTCAAGTTGCTGATCAACTGTGAGGCCCGGCTGTTTCAGCGTCCCGACGACTGCGTTGTGAAGGGTTATGACAAGCAGGCCGAAAAAGACCTGTCTTCACCCAACACCTTCCTGTCGAACTTCGAGCCGCTTACGCGCAAAGAAGTCCTGAAAATCAAGGAAGATACCATTGGCTTTGATTACTACACCGCCCCTGTGAAGGAGCTGATCCATAACTTTCTGAACGATACCGGGGCCGAATACCTGGTTGTACCTTCCGAACCACGCCTGGTCGACGGTGTTCCTTCAGCTAATCCGCGTTATTTGCAGGTACGGCCGGACCTGGTGAAGCCGGTTGAAAAATACGTGGCTGAAAACTGTACGCGGATTTTCCGGAAAATTCCCCTTGATAAGCCCTTGTTCCTTCCGGTCAACGCTGTTTTACCGGGACGCCGCAACAATCCTGCCGATCCGGAGAATAATGTACCGCCGCTGGCTATCTATAGCCCGCTGCATTACCAGGAACTGCCGGAGTTGTTTATCGATTTCATCTGCAGCATAACCGGGAAATCGCCTTCAACGACAGGATTCGGGTCGGAAGGCGCCCTGACCAAGGGACCTTTTAACAACCTGCTTGTTTCGGCCGATTTAAACAATGCCCTGCTTTCATACATTCTTACCGGCTATGAACCCATGTCGTCGGCTGCCGGTTACGTGGGCCCGAAATACAAGGTTGATCACGACATCAGTTTGCTGATGCCCGAAATTATCTCGCGGATGTCGGTAGAAGAACGTGATCCCCGCTACCTGATCGGTCACGGGTATCTTGAAAAAGTTGAAAATTTCGAGTACAAAGGTGAACTGATTGAAGCCAGCCTGCTGGGCTACCGGATTACGGTCAAGTTTGCCCGTCATTTTCTGGGCCGGATCTTCAGCAACCCCGATGCCGTATTTTCCGAAGATATGCTGCGTCCGGAACTTCAGGATATGGATACTTTTGTCCTTTCGCTGAAAAACCTGACGATCACCCAAAAGCGGGTTGCCCAGGGCCTGATGACTGATGGCACTTTTGAGGCGTTGTGTCCTCCGCTTCAAGCCTTGCTAAAAATTATGGTTGACGGAAATTTTGAAGGCAAGGACCGTAATCACCCGGATATCCGCAAACTGTTTACCCGTGAGTATGTGTTGTCGAGCAACTGGTACCGCAGACGGCTGAACGTGAAACAGGAACGCGACATCGCTTTTCGGAGGTCAAATATTCACTATCTGGAAAATGTGTTAAGCTTAAAAAATTTCGAGGAAACCTCTCACCAGCTTAACCTTTCGGCACGACTGGAAGACGCCCGCAGGCAATTGTCGCATGTTGAGTCGGAGGAATACATCAATGAGCTGTTTGGCACGATTGGCGCCGATCCGTTAAAGTAAGGATCGATGAAGCGAATTCAATGAGGCGGATTATTCTGTTGCTGATCGTGTTGATCCTGGCGATAACGGTATTTCACCTGTTCGTAAAAGTGGTGTGGATACCCAGCGGTTCCATGGAAGAGACATTACTGCCCGGAGACTATGTCCTGATCAATAAAAGGTCACGTGGATTTCCTGGTATTCAGCAAAATGATATCGTGGTTTTTACGCATCGTTTGGAGGGTGAAGCTCAGCGCTTCTTCATTAAGCGTTGTATTGGCCTTCCGGGAGATACGCTGGCTATCAGAAACGGGCAGGTCAGCATTAACGGGAAAGCGATTGCGGAACCGGTATTAAGCAAACGGCTTTACCGGGTTTGGTGTGACAATCCCGACCAGATCGCCAACATTGCAGGCAGCCGGGGCATTGAGATTTGGCGAAGGTATTTCAAAGGGAAGACAACCGAATCAGTGAGCATGATCCTGACTGCCGGGCAAAGATCAGCAATTGAAAAAACGGCCGGGATCGATTCTGTGAAGGCCGATACCGGTACGAACGATCCGGGCGAGTGGGTAGAACCGAGAGACAAACTGTTTAAGTGGACCGCCGACAATTTCGGGCCATTGGTAATTCCCCGCAAGGGACTTCAAATCCCACTGAATCGCAGAAACTTTTTGCTTTACAAAAGAACTATTGAGCAACTGGAATCGGGTACGTTCGAAGAGAAAAAAGGACATTATTACCTGGAAGGGAAAAAGACGGAGACCTACAGCTTCCGGCGGAACTACTATTTTATGATGGGCGACAACCGCAGCCTTTCGGACGACTCGCGTTACCGGGGGTTTGTGCCGGAAGAGGAAATCACCGGAAAGGCCGGGCTAATCATCTTTTCCAGCGACTCTGCCGGGTTCCGGTGGAACCGGTTGCTGAAGGAAATTCATTAGTTATTCAGCAAGAAGTTCATAGAGACGAATACCCGCTGCAGTCGCATCCTGACTCCTAATATACGTCGTAATCATATTGTGTAAAATATATATACTGAATTTTCGTTATAATTTATTAGCTTTGTATCATAAAAGAGATTTGGAATGAAAAGTATATCGCGAGAACTTGTGGGGGCCTCTGCAGGCCTTATTATCCTGACGGTCCTAACCAAAGGAGACAATTATGGTTATGAAATTGTCCAGCGGGTTAAAGATCTTAGCAATGGTGAGATCAAATGGCAGGAAGCAGGGATCTATCCGGTATTGAAAAAGCTGGAAAATGACGGCATGATCAAGTCGTACTGGAAGGTTCAGGCCGGCGAACGTCCGCGTAAGTATTATTCACTGGAGGCAGAAGGGAAGAAGCAGCTTGAACAGAATATGTACGACTGGAACCTGGTTCAGTCGGTTATTGCCGGCCTCCAGGGAGCCTAAGGGCCGCTAATGCTGATAGTTATCCTGGAAACTGCCGTTTTCAGAAAACTTTCTAAACTAAACATATCGCATCATTCACGGAGTATATACGGGCTATCCATGTCTTTGAATAGCCTTTGAGTAGCCTTTGACATGCTTCTGTTGTGCCTGATCCTCCCACAAAAGATAATTTCGGGTACGTCATGCCCCTGCAGCGATAGATCTGTTTCGGCGACCAGGGTATTTGAGCCACACAATACCAGCTTCGCATAAATATTGATGTTAATAACACAATTCATCCTATTTGTGTACAGGATTGACTGATTCTGTTTAACTTTAATCCATATTTTTTCTGCAAACACCGGTAAATTGAATGGAAGGAGGTATCGGCTTTAATTTAGACCGTCAGCTTTGGGAATGGACAGCACAGATGAAAAAGGTCCCCGAGATTACCGAATCCGATTTGGAAGAGCTGAAGTGTCATTTGCTGGATTCGGCCGAGGATTGGGAGAGGGCAGGACTGGATCAGGAAGAAGCCTTTTGGATAGCTTCCCGGCATTTGCGCCTGAGCTCCGATCTGGTGGAAGACTACCATGCCGTAAACAACCACCTGTTTCAAATGGAGAAGACCGTGCTGGTACTTGCAGGCACACTCGGTTTTTTTCTCTCCTATTATTTCTTTGCATGCTCGGCAATGCTTGTGTTTTACGGACTGACCGTTTTTGGTGTGAGCGGAGACACTGCTATGCGATGGATAAGCCATTACCTGTATGGAGCACAGTTCGGGCTGATTGCGGTTTCCGTGGGCATTTTCTTCATGGACAATAAGTTCTCCCGTTTTTTTCGCCGGGTCCGGTTAAAGCCGGGGCATGCCCTTTTGGTTTTGTTCATCACCTTTATTTGTGCATTGGGCAGACAATATCTCTTTGAGGAGATCAGAGCGATTGGTTATGCGCAGGGAATATGGGGACAATTATATGATGTGTTCTTCTATTTTCGTTTTAGCTTTCCGTTTCTTTTTTGTCTGAGCCTTATCTTCCTGTATTGGCGATACGATAAAAAATTAAGTAGACCTCCGAAAGAAAATGAAGGGAAGGAACTGCAAAGCGATGAAAACGAAGCAGATTGGTCTGCACGGATAGATCAGTGGTGCAACCGGCCTGGATGGAATTCGACCGGCCGGTATTCTGATCCGCACGAACTGAAAGGCCGAATGCTCCGATTAATGGCTGAATTGGAAGCAATAGGCCTGGCCGGCGGGGAAGCTTTTGGTATTGCCGTGAAGCGATTGGGTTCCGGTCATTTCGAATGGAAAGTGGGTAGTAGTGAGACAGACGATCAGGCGATCGAAATAAAGAAGTCGCTTCTCATTATGGCAGGTGTCCCGATTTACTTTCTTCTTTACTACTTTCTTGGAGCCACATCAAAACTTCTTTTTATCCTTCTCCGCCTCGCCAATTGGGAACCTCAACTTTCAGTTGCCTGGGTTTCCGGTTATCTGAAGCTTACGTGCTTTATTTGCATTATTTTTTTTATGAGCCTCTATTTCTTTGAAAAGAAGACGATTTTATTTATCGGGAATCTGGAGATAAAGAATAAAACCATTTTTTTCATTTTTCTTACTGCGATCGTGTTTGGAGTGCTTGACACTTGTTTTATGCCGATTTGCAAAAACATGATGGAACCAAACGCACCTGTCAGAACCGATTTCTACCAGATCTTTCGGAATTTTGATCATACTTTTCCTTTGATTGCCTCTTTTAGCTTCATCACGCTGTATCTGAGATATTACCGAAAAACAACAATCTGAAAAAGAATTTTTGTCCGATTATATAAATGTTTTTGTATATAATATCTATATTTACGAAAACATTTCATGTCATGAAAACAATTCTACTTTCCGTTTGCTTGTTGTCTGTTTTATTCTCGTGCCGGCAATCTGAATTTGAATTTTCGTGCGATCTGGTTATTAACGCATATGTACTGGAGAACAGGGACGAATTGTCGAAAGTGCCGGTAACTGAATTTGCCGACTTTGACCTTCTGCTGCAGAAAGCGGTATATAACAGTTGGGATGCACAAAAGAAAAGGGATGTATGGATTGGCAAAATAAAACATGTGCTTTCTTCCGGCTCTTTTTCTGAGCAGGAGCGCTTTCATCTTCAAAAGCTGATCGATCATATCGGCACTGATTATTTTGTTGAAGCGAAGATCGAGGAAAATCAGGCAAAGCCATACCTGTTTGCAGAGGAATGGATCAATTATGCAACAGACAAGCTTGGTTGGTCTGACCAGTACATCGCTTTTTTGGTTTATCGCCTGTATACCGAACAATACCAGTTTAATGATGAGCTTTCTATGCTGGAAGGCTTAAACAGAAATGTCTCTGTAAATTCTGAGTCGGGAAGTTGCGCCTGTAATACTTCGTCTGATTATTGTGGCGCTTATAATTGTAATTTCAATGGTTGCTCAACCACCTCAGGCTGTGGCTGGCTATGGAGTGAGCAATGCAACGGCATCTGCAATTAGTGCTGAATAGAATCGAGCTCCCGCTCTCCGTTCTTCTTTATAATTACCGTATAAATTTTAATTTATATTTTCTGTTGGATATTTGCAGGACTGATGAAAAATAAAAATGCAGGATATAAGTTTAAAGAGATTGTTGCTGCCGGATTGTCCTTGATAGCCGGACTGACTATGGTGACCCTGCCTTCAGTCAGCATGGATCAGTTGATGAACGGAACGCAAAGCGGGAAAACGATTCTTTTTCTTTACCTGATGATTGGAGCAGGAGGAATTTTGGGCTTGCGGTTGATTCTCAGTCCGGTCAGCAGATCTATTCGAATCAGCCTGGTTGATTTGACGCTCTTGCTCTGGGTGGGATATCTAATGGTAAATATTTTTGAAAAGCAAGCTCCTGTTTCTTTACGATTGATCGAGTTTTACGGGCTTATTCTATTCTATATTGCCTTACGGCAAACTGACCGGTCTTATTACGCCCTGCTGTTTATGGCCCTGATGTTGGGTGGAGGTATCCAGGCGGTTTACGGGAACCTGCAGTTGTGGGGATTTTACCCCTCGCATCACAGCCTGTTTAAAATGAGCGGCAGCTTTTTCAATCCCGGACCTTATGCGGGTTACCTGGCCGGTGTTTTCCCGGCAGTACTGGGTTTTTATTTGTTTAAGCTCAATCCACTGTCTGAACATTGTAAAATCACTATAGGAGACGAACTCAAGCAGAAGCAAAAAGCTTTTTTATCTTCCCGGATAATCAGCAGCTTTATTCGGGGCGGGAAGCGAGCGGAAGGACAAATGCAAAAGAAGCAGGATTGGACCGGTGTGATCACCATTCCGGCACTGATCCTCATTGTATTGGTATTACCGGCTTCCCGTTCCCGGGCTGCCTGGCTGGCTGCAATTATTTCGGCAGTTGTATTGTTGCTTTTCAAATATCCGGTTTCAGGCTGGTTTCGAAAACACCTGAATACACCATTCAAGCGGGTAATCGTTCTTTTACCGGCAGTTGTGTTAGCAGGAGCCTGTTTATCGGGATTATACTTTTTCAAAAAAGGATCGGCCGACGGAAGGACTGTGGTCTGGAAAGTCAGCCTGAACCTGATCGGAGATCATCCTCTAACCGGGGTTGGATTGGACCGGTTCAAGGCACACTATATGGATTACCAGGCCGATTATTTCGAGAAGGATCCGGAAAGGGAAGGGGCGATGGTGGCCGGTGATAATAACTATGCATTCAATGAACTGATCCAACAAACCGCAGAGAACGGTTTCATCGGTTTGATTTTGATCCTGGCTGTTCTGTCCGGTGTTTTTATATCCTCCGCCCATAATCCGAATAAACCTGGTGGATCGAATCAGGCGCCCAATATCCACGATCCGGATTACAGACTTTCTGTGATCGCGAAAGCTGGCATCGCCAGCATCCTTGTTTTCTCCCTTTTTTCCTATCCGGCACAAATCCTGCCCATTAAGACCAGCCTTGTATTTTATCTGACGGTGGTTGCCGGTCTGGCTCCGCAAAAGGCAATCAGCATACCTAAGCTTTCCGGTAAACGCACAGGTCAGGTTGTTGCTTTCTCTTTAAGAATCCTATTGACATTGATCCTGCTTGGCGGGATCGCGGCAGGATACAGATTCAGTAAACGATACACTCAGGCATACCAGGATTGGCAGAGCGCTTTTCAGGTTTACCAGATGGGAGCCTATGAGGCTTGTCTGGAAGATTATGAAAAAGCTTACCCGGTATTACACGATGACGGCGACTTTTTGACTAATTACGGAAAAGCGCTTTCCATGGCCGGAGAGGATTCCAAAGCTATAGCGATCCTGCAGCGGGCAACCGGCCATTACCCGAATACGGTCGTGTACACGGCGCTGGGCGACAGTTATAAAGCGTTGGGAGAAACCGATAAGGCCGAGCAGGCTTACCTGCATGCCTGGTACATGAATCCCAGCCGTTTTTACCCGAAATACCTGCTGGCCAAATTATATGATGAAAGCGGCCAAAATAAAAAGGCTGTGATGACAGCCCAAGAATTACTGGAAAAGCAGGTTAAGATCGAATCAACGGCCATTGAAGAAATCAGGGCGGAGATGGAGAAGATTATTGCAGAAAATAAAACAGACTTATCTCATCATTAAGAGATAAGTATCTGATAATAAAAGTAAATCAATATTCTGACAGAACCCGGTGTGGGACTGAGGAGGCGGAGCTGTGAAAAGACTTTACCTGTTGTATATAATACCACAACGAATATGCGAGAATCATTGCTTGGAGCATTCTGGTTAACAGCATTAGGTCTCATATCTTATGCTTGTACATGGAATTTATCTTCAAAAGCTGAGAGAGTGCTAAAAATGGCGGGAGAAAACCGCCCGCAATTGGAGAAAGTTCTGGCGCATTACCGGCAAAATGAATCGGACAGCCTCAAACTGAAAGCAGCTCATTTTCTGATTGAAAATATGGACGGTCATTTTTCTTATGACAGTACCCTACTGCAGGAATACAGGCCTATGTTGGTTGTTTATGATTCACTGATCAGGTACAGAAAAGCGCACCCACAATTAAACCTGATTGAGCATATGATTCGTTATGGAGTTTGTTTCTGCAAAGTCACCATATTTATACCGATATCTATGCCCGTCCGGTTAAAGAAGATATCAAATCCATCTCGGCTGATTTTTTGATTCACCACATTGATCAGGCCTTTGATGCCTGGCAAAATAACCCGTTTCACGATGGTGTCGCGTTTTCGGATTTTTGCGATTATATATTGCCATACAGGAAGTTTCAGGGACTTTGCCTGGAAGAATGGAGAAGCGGATTTTACAATGATAATTTTGACCTGTTGCGAAGTGATGGATTATTAATACGCGAATTTGCCGAAAGCTTGCTATCCAGGTACGTTGATTATAGCCACACATACCAAATTATGTCTGATTATCCATACTTAAAATCAACAGATTTCAAGATTTCGAAAAGAGGAGGATGTGGAGAAAAGTGTTGGTTTAATTCAATGCCTTTTGCTTCTCTTGGAATTCCGGTTGCAATTGATTTTGTACCGGCGTGGGGAAACCGGAATGATAAGCATCAATGGAATACATTGATTCACGATGGGAAAAGCTATCCGTTTGAGTCGTTTTGGGAGAAAGATAAATGGAAATACAAAAAGCTATACAATAACAGATCTTCCGACCCGCTGTACGGAGATTTTCGTCTGGCGAAGGTTTACCGTTACAGCTACCGTACGCATGGTGAAGGTCCCGTGAGCGACCCGCGGGTTTCTGTTGCCGATATTCCTCCGTTGTTTTTGAACACAAAAAAGACAGATGTCTCTGATGAATACTTTAAGACGTGCAATGTTGAAGTGTTTCTGAACAATAAACCGGCAGGAACCCGGTATGCGTATCTCTGTGTTTTTGACGCCGATCGCATTGTGCCGGTTCAATGGAGCAAAATTACAGAAGGAAATAAGGCCGTTTTTAAGAAGATGGGAATGGATATTGTCTATGTCGCTGCATATTGCAGGGATGGCAATCTCCTTCCTGCAGGAGAAGCTTTTTACTTGAACGAGGAGGGATATAAAGAGTATTTCCATCAGGATCAATCAGTAAAAACAATTGTTTTGAAGCGAAAATATCCGGTCTTTCCGGTCAAAGCCGAATGGGCGAAAACATTAAAGGGAGGCAAATTTCAGGGCGCAAATAACCCAGGCTTCAACGATGCCGACAATTTGCACGTGATAACAGAAACGCCTGATTTTATTCCAACGGTTGCGGGCATTAGTATCACGCGTAAATACCGGTTTGCGCGGTTCCTATTTGATAAAGGGAAATATGGTAATCTGGCAGAAATAAAGTTTTACACATCTGACGGTGACAGCACAAAAGTACTAAAAGGAAGGCAGATCCAGGCCGGGAAGTTGTTGCCGGAAGTGATGCAACGTGGGATGGACGGCAACCTGTCGACCTTTATTCTACCCTATATGCCTGGGTTGATAAGCACCTACGAAGATCAATGGTGGGTTGGCCTTGATTTTGGCATTCAAAAACGCATTACGGCAATAGAATTTTGTCCGAGAACAGATGAAAACAATATATTCCCGGGCCTAAACTATGAATTGAAATACTGGAACAATGGCTGGATTTCCCTGGGAGTTCAAAACGCAAGAGGGAACGAACTTGTATATGAAAATGTTCCGGACAACGCGCTTTTCATATTAAAATGCCTGGACAAGGGCAAAGAGGAACGCGTTTTCACTATCAAGAATAGCAAGCAGAGATGGCATTAAAGATGAGACTGATAACAGCTATCCTGAAACTTTATAGAATAATTGCTCCAAAAAACGGATATCTCCGATTTAGAGAATAAGAACTGATGAAACAAGAACAGAATATGAAGAATTACATTACATGGAGTTTATTGTTTTTGCTCACGGCCTGTTCAACGCCGGTCACTCGCAATGATGCCGGCATCCGGTTTAATGAGCAGGAGCATGATTTCGGATCGCTGACCCATAAAAAGGCAATGGAATATCAATTTGAGTTTACTAATCCGGGAGAGACGCCCCTGCTGATCACCGATGTGAAAACTTCCTGCGGGTGTACAGTTGCAGAATGGACCAAAACACCTGTAAAACCCGGTAAGTCTGGAACAATCAACATCGGGTATGATGCCGAATTTCCGGGAGTATTCCACAAGGAAATCTATGTCCGTTACAACGGATCCGGTTCACCTGTAGTGTTAAAAATAAAGGGTGAGGTCCGGTATCCGGACGATCAGCATACAAAGAGCGAATGAGAAAGAACCCACTGATAATATTATTGGCAGCATCAGCACTCTTCTTTTTCCTGTCCGGTATTCATTGGCTGGGGGTACCTCTGATACTGTTTACGGGAATTGTCTATCTGTTGCACCATCTGAGGACACCTGAAAAGCTGAAAAAACACAAATGGTTGAAGACTGCAGGCATATTCGTAGGAGTGTTTATCCTGGCAATCGTGTTTCGGGTCTTCTTTATCGAGATCTTTTCCATTCCGAGCGGTTCCATGGAAGACACCTTGATGCCTGGCGACAAAGTGCTGGTAAACAAGTTGGCTTACGGGCCAAAGCTGCCTGCTTCGCCCTATGAGATCCCATGGATTAACCTGGTTTGGTATTTACGAGCCAAGGCAGACGTTAATCCCGATTCGGTATACTGGAAATACAGGCGGTTAAACGGATTCGGCAACATTAAAAGAAATGACGTGATGGTCTTTATCCATCCGATATGGGGAGGAAGGAATAATTTTTTCATTAAACGCTGTGTGGCCCTTCCGGGTGATACACTTATCATTGAAAACGGGAATGTAAAAGTAAACGGGCGATTATTGCCGGAATCGGAACAAGTGAAACGACTTTACCGGGTTTGGACGGCCAATCCGGGATTATTATACAGACTGGCGGACAGCCTGGAAATTCATACGGGAGGAGGCTACGCGATGAACCTGGAAGGACGGTCTGTCGTACTTTTGTTGACCACTAAGCAGAAGGAAGACTTGCAAAGAATGGGTCATCTTGATTCTATCAGGGCAGAAATCTGTCCGAACGATCCGGATCACTGGGTGGATCCTAAAACCGAAGCATTTGGATGGACTATCGATAATCTTGGCCCCCTGATCCTGCCATATAAAGGGATGACCATTCAACTGAGCGAACGGAATTGTCAGCTCTACGGAACAACGATCAACCAGTTGGAACAGAGTAAGCTTGAAAAAAGAAAGAATCGTTATTACCTGGATGGAATCCCGGTTGATCAGTACACTTTTCAGCACGACTACTATTTTATGATGGGCGATAACCGGAACAACTCAAATGATTCCCGGTACTGGGGATTTGTTCCCGAAGAAAACATTGTAGGAAAGGCAGGTTCGGTTTTATTTTCAAATGGCTGGGAAGGGTTTAACTGGAAACGGCTGTTTAGAACGATCGATTAAAATTCAAACAAATGTGCACTACAGAAATCTTGCGCACAAATGATAAGACTAAGGTATGGATCAATAGCGGTAAAATCAAAATTGATCCGGATACTGTTTGTTACTGTCAAGCTGAGGGATGCTATACCCGCATCTACTTGAGATCCGGGAAAGCATATCTTTTGTCCAAGCCCTTGAGTGCTATTGAAAAACAGCTACCCCGAGAATACTTCTTGAGGTGTCACCGGTCCTATCTAATTAATATGAAAGAAATCACATTTGTCGATATCAAAAAGAGGCTAGCTTATCAAACGTTGTACCAAATACCTGTTTCCTGGAGGAAATTAGCAGATTTACTATATAAGCGTAACGTTTACATAGTAAGCAAGAAATAGTTAGGATTTATTATCTATACTCGCGAACTTGCATTAAAGTATACAAAAAAAAGCACATTTATAAATTTAAATTTAATGTAAAATGAAAAAGAAAATTGGTATTTCAATGGGAGTAATAGCTATTATAGCTATGATGTTCATGACTTTGGGTATTAATGTCAATTCAAGTAATAAACATGACGTGAGTTTGGAAAACATAAAAGCGTTAGCTTGTTATACCATAGAAGACGGAAGTATTTCTGGTGTATGTTGTGAACCTTGGTATAATGTGTGCTATATGGTTACTCCGAGTCAATACTTGGATGGGAAAAGACAGTAAGCATGTCTATATTTATCAAACTGCCTGCAGACAACAATAACGTCAGCAGGCAGCTGATTTATGAACAGTAAATGTTATAAAAAATGCAAGTAAGAAAAAATTTATATATTACCTTTTTGCTGAGTGTATTAATAACGTTTATAAATTGCTCAAAAAAAAATACTGATACCGTTTTTCTAGAATTCGACAATACAGTTAACTTAAAAAGTGCAAACACAAACATTGAAAGCTCTGATTTGGGTGAAGTCGTAAATATGTTGATCTGTGACTCAATATTAATCGTCAACGAAATGTTCACTGAGAACATATTTAAATTATTTGATTTGAAAACGGGAAGAATAGTAGCCAATTGCATTAGTAAAGGCAGAGGTCCAAACGAGATGTTAGGTCCAGGTATTATCACACGTTACAAGGATGACATTTTTTCAACTTATCCCAACAATATGCAACAACTAATATATATATCTGCATATGATTTAGTCAAGGGGGAAAACAAGTTCAGACAGGTTGACAAATTAAGTATACCTGGAGCACTAAAAACTTATCCGATTAATGACTCAGTAACAATTAGTACAGGTATTTTTGAGCACGGAAGATATTGTTTGCATAACAAGCATTCAAAAACAACTGTGTTGAAATTTGACTACCCGACTGACAAAGAACATAAAAAAGAAAGCAAAATAGCTTTAGGGTTAGCTTATCAAGGGCTCATAACGGTTAAGCCAGATCAAACGAGGTTTGCATTTGCCGCCAGCTCTTCTGGAAACTTTGAAATATACAAGCTATTGTTAGATAAGGATTTTGAGAGAGTCGTCCAAAAAAATTATTTTTTACCGAAGTATGCCAATGATAATAACAAGAGCGTTGTATTTTTAAAGAATAGTAAAGAAGGGTTTATGTCAATTGCATCGACCGGAGAACATGTTTATGTGGTTTACTCAGGGCGTTCAAGAGAAGAGTATGGGACGAACACTTATAATAGTGATAATATATTAGTCTATGATTGGGATGGGAGGCCGATAGTCAGATTTAAATTGGATAGAGACATTAAAAATATGGCTTTGGACGAAGACGGGATGAAGATATTTGGGTATAGTATAAATCCGGTTTCAGGAGAACCCGAAATTATTTCTTATGAATTACCTGGTTATTAAAGGTGCAGTGAAAAAGTATATATTACTATTACTGTTTCAAACCCTTATCTTTTGTAAAGGTCCAATGGTTTCTGAGAACAGTAGGACTGTACACGAGCGGATGGGAGAAGAGATTTTTTTTCCGGATAAAATTTCAGGGGACCCACGTGATAAGCCGATTAATGATAATTTAAAAATTGTAACTAGGATAAATGGGAACTGCTATCCTTGTTTATCCCAATTGAAATATTGGACAAAACTGATAGATGAAATAACATCCAAATTTTCAGTTTCGTTTTATATATTTATCGTAGCAAATGACTATGAAATATTTAACTTAATTAATGAAAAGGAGATGCACTTTGATTATCCTGTAGTTTACGACCATAATGATGAGTTCTCTAAAATAAACAGGCTCCCTCAGAATGACATTTTTCATACAATGCTTTTAACTCGAGATAATAAGATCATTCTAATTGGAAATCCTATTCACAATAATGTTCTTAAAGATTTATACATCAAGGAAATATTAAAACATCAATCTGACAGATGATTATGGAACAACAGTTGTACAATAAAATAAAATTCCTAGTCTATGTATTTATTACACTTTTTGCTTGTTCTGTGATCGAAAACGGTTCATCTTTTACGAAAATTGAATTTGAGAAAGTAAATATTAATCTCAACAAAATTAGAATAAATAATAGCGTGGAATGTAGCTTTAGATTTACAAATGTTGGGGATACAACGCTATTTATTAACAAAGTTAAACCATTGTGCGGTTGTACTGTGTCTGAATGGACAAGAGATCATCTTGAAAAAGGGCAAAGTGGTATAATTAGAGTAAAATACAAATCAGGATATCCAAAAGAGTTTTCGGAAAGCATACTTGTTTATTATAATGGGGAAGATTCTCCGATAGAGTTAATTATTCGTGGCGAAGTTATAGCCCCAGTTTCAAGGTATAAATGAACCATACAACTATACATCAGATTTTATAGATCATCCAAATTACGCCGATACAAAGACAACATCGATCACGAAAGGGATGAAAATCTGCTAAATTATTTAGGAATTTAAAAAAGGAAATTGTCAAAAAATCAACAGCGATGAAATTAGCTATTATTCTCTTGTGTTTGTTCGCAAGTATTGAAAATTCGGGATATCTTATTATCAATGATATTTTGTATAAAATGCCGAAGAATGAGATTGTCCGAGTTAAGACTGCTTATCATATTGATAGAAGGGATGTTGTCAGATTTGAGTTTGATAAAGACAGTTGTTTTACTTCAACGGTCGAATGTATTAATGTTAAAGGAATGACTGAGGAAGACCGAGAATCATGGAGGCAGTATATTGTAAATATTCCCATGTTATTTCTTTACGAAGGGAAACTCGTTTCGAAGGACTCCTTTCATCCTTCAAATCTCAAAAGTTTAACACTTTATCCCAAAAAAGAAGCGATCCAAAAATTTGGTTGTGAAGGGCTGGCTCCAATTTTTAGAGTAGAGCTTAAAGAAGGGAAGACCATAAAAATGAGCCAATCGAAAAAAATGTCGAATATTGTTAAAGATGACAACAATAATAAGATACACCAATAGCAGAACGTTGGAACTGTTGCTCTTAAATATGAACAGGATTTGCGTTAATTAATCTCGAAGTGAACCCTTTTCTCCTTTTGAAAATACTGCTCTTATTTTTTGCCTGTGCATGCACTAGGGATATCCCTTTCGGTGTAAAAAAGACGTTGGATCTTGCCGGCGAAAATCGGCAGGAACTGGAAAGAGTTCTGGAACATTACCGGCAAAACGATTCTGACAGCCTCAAACTAAAAGCAACCCGCTTTCTGATTGAAAACATGCCCGGGCATGTTTCTTATGATTCAACCAGTTTAGATCGCTATCGTCCTGTAATCGATACGATAAACGCCATGAGGAGCAGAGGACTTTCGCTGGGAGTTATAAAGGAAAAGGTGAATCCGCTGATGGATAGCCTGATTACAGTTTATCCCTTAGCAGATGTCTATTCTAAACGAGAGGATGACTTGTCACATATAAAATCGGGCATGCTGATCAGTAATATTGATCTGGCCTTCAAATACTACGACCATAACCCGTTTAAAGACAGTATTTTGTTTGATGATTTTCTTGAGTATGTTTTGCCGTACCGCATTCAGGACGGCTATTGCCTGGAGGATTGGAGATCGTTTTTTACTCAGCATTATTCCATCGAGCAAAATACATCTGGCGTTCACCAGCTATGCGATTCGCTGTTGTGCAACTTTAATGACGTTGCCTTGGGATGGCGGGTTGCAGATAACTTCCCGTATATTAAACTGGACGACTACCTCAAATCGAAGGTAACACATTGTTCCCAGAAATGCTGGTTCAATTGCCTTTTACTTCGTTCCTTCGGAATCCCGGTGGCGATCGATTTTGTTCCTGCGTGCAGGGTACACGAGTCGGGGCATGAGTGGAATACACTGAAATTGAAAGGAGGTTTTTATCCTTTTGAGCCGTTCTGGTTGGACAGTATGCGATATTTAAAAGCCATCTATTCCCGTAAAAGAACGCACCCGACAATTGGACCGATCCAATTCCCCAAAGTATACCGGGAAACGTTTGCCAGGAGTACTTCCCAACTATTGGAACATGCCCTAAAAACAGGAGAGGAGATCCCGCCTTTATTTCGTAAACCGTTTATTACGGATGTTACCGGCGAATATTTTCAAACGTATGATATTACCGTTGGGGGCATTAAAAATATGGCTGGACTGAATTACGCTTATGCCTGTGTCATGGGCAGTAGCCTGACATGGGTTCCGGTTGGTTATGGAGAAATAAAGCGGGGGAAGGCAATATTTAATTCGATGGGAACCGGGAATGTTTACTTGCCTTGCAAGTATCAATTCAATTCCCTGGTGCCAATAGCATATCCCATTCTTTTAAACGATGACGGATCCCAATCGTTCCTTTGTCCGGATACGATTCATACCCGGAAGATTGATATTACGCACGTGGCTTATCCGCGTCCGGAATTAAAAGATTACAAGCAGGCGTTTATCGGGGCAGCAATTGAAGCATCAAACGATCCGGATTTTGAGAAAAGCGAGATTCTTTTTCGAATGAACCGGGCTTACGACGCCGGGGTCTGGTCCATTTCTCTAAATACAAAATCAAGCTGTCGCTTTATCCGCCTGTCACTTCCCTGTAAAAAGCTTAAACTTAATGAAATTAAGTTCTTCATTAGGAACAGAGAAGGAGAAAAAGAAATCAAAGGAAAGCTGATAAGCTCAAGTCCGGCAGATAGTATGGTCTTTAAAAAAACGGTTGATGATGATTTGCTGACTGCAGCGGTATTCACATCGATAAAAGATCAGGACGGCACGGCAAAAGAGATATGGTTTGGATATGATTTCGGGAAACCTGTCATCCCCGGCAGATTTGAATTTTACTTTGCTTTTGACGCAAACATCCGGAAAGAAGGAGTTTATGAGCTCTTGTATTGGGACTTCGGATGGAAATCGTTAGGGATCAAAAAAGCTGATGCGACCTTGATTTCTTTTGACCATGTCCCTGCAAACACCTTACTAATGATAAGAATTCATGATACGGGAAAGTACAGCCGGATCTTTACCTATTCGGAAGGGAAGCAGCATTGGTGGTGAAAGAGCTTATTAATAAATACGTAAGATCCATAATAAAAATATCATGAATAAATCTGCTGTTTTGCTTGTTGCAGGGTTCCTTTGGGCCAGGTTTTCGGTTCATGGATTAAAGAGCTTCGTTATTTTGTCTCCGGGAACAAGGTTTTAACCGCATTAAGTACAAAAGGTTCCAAATTTTCAGAAACAGATGAAAACTTCGATATCGAGGTCTATGACGACGATCATAAGCTGCTGTATTCGGCTCTTCCGTTTCAGGAAGCGGTCGGCATTAGCGCCGGGGGCCTGACTTCCATGTACCGGATTGGAGATGTCATCAGCTACAGGAAGGAGAATACAAATCTGGTTTATTCCATAGAGCCCGATGCCATCAGACAAAAATATGAACTAAAATTCCCGTATCCTGTAATGCCCGGAAAGGAGCTGGAAAATGCTTTTTTAAAAAGGAAGCCGATCTTTGATCAATATGTGTATCTGGTCAATTATTTTGAAACAGAGCACATGGTGCTGATCCAATACACGCATAACCGGAAGCCCTACTTTGGGATCTATAATAAAAAGTCCGGTCGATCGGTGCTTTTTGAAGGAGAGGAAGACCCCGCTTGTAAATGTGATGTGATGGCCGGGATTGTTGGTACCTGGGAAAAAGGCTTTATACTGGAAGCTGATTATTCCAAGATCTCTAAAGTGCTGGAAAGGTTGGATCCAAAAAGGACCAAATGCCTCAATCCCGAGCTGTTTAAAGCAGTCGGCAAGCTGGAGATGACATCAAATCCCATGTTGGTATTCATTGAATTTGTTTTGTAAATAATATAAAGATGAAAACACTGATCTTAACACTTCAGGTAGTTCTGTCTTTTTGCTGCTACGCGAAAGAAGATCCTGTGATCGCTGAATTCGTAAATGTTAAAAAGCTAAACGGTACCGTAGTCCCGATCAAGAGCATCGATTTGGGGGAGGTGGTAGATATGGAAATTATGGACTCTCTTCTTGTTCTGAACGAGATGTTCAGTGATAAAATTTACAAGGTATTCAATATCAATACCGGAAAGCTACTCGAAAAGGGTATCAATAAAGGGAAAGGGCCCAATGAATTGATTTATCCCGGAAGAATGCATGTTCTTGGTAAAAGTAAATTTGCACAATACGACAGAGGAAAGAAGGAACTGGATATTTTTGACGTTAAAGGGAAGCCGCTCCTGCAATTCCGAAATACGCTAAAAGTGGAAACCGGTGGGTTTGAAATATATCCGGTTAATGATTCAATATTGCTTTGTACCGGTATTTTTGAGAAAGGCAGGTACTGTTTGGCTAATTTAAAATCAGGGGAAAGTCAGATTAGCGGGTTATATCCGGAATTTCAAACAACAAGCAAATTAAACGATGCAAACCTGGCTATGATTTATCAGCCTGAAATAACGATCAGACCTGACCGGAAACAATTTGCCTGTTTTGAAGGAAGTGCCGGTTATTTTGAAATTGCCAAAATAGCAAATTTGAGTACGAAAAGGGGCTGTATAAAAAGCTATTTTGGTCCTGGTATCAGTATGAGGGAGGGACATGCTGTGAACAGCAGGGGTAACCTATACACTTTTCATTCGGCAACTTCAACGAATAACTACATCTACGTGATTTATGCCGGAAAATCAAGGGAGGAGTTCGATTCCGAATGTTATGCCGGCGATAACTTACTTGTATACAACTGGCAGGGTAAGCCTCTGGTCAATTATAAACTGGACCGGTCCTTAAAAATCATGACGCTTGACAAAGATAAAATGATCGTTTATGGCTTCAGCACCAATCCGGTAACCGGTGAACCGGAAGTAATTAAATATCAGCTTTCGAAATGATCGACGATATCAGGAAATTATCGTACATGAAGGCCTGATAATACGATGGACACACCACTTGATTTTCAACATGCAGAAACTGAGGAATCAACAGGTTGAGTTGGAAAATAACTCTTTGAAATATATTTGCAAATGTAAATGACCATTTTGGAAACGTTTATTTCTTGTAACACCCCTTCGGGGCAATAGAATCCAATTTCCTCTGGAAATGATGCAGACGGTAAGTGTTGATATTTTGTCCATAAGTACAGAAAAAATCTTTCTTCAACTTGATTATCAGGTACGAAATTTCCATTCAAGGAGTATTTCAGACATGACATTAATTAATTAGAGTATCTCATCATGGTCAGATTATTTGTGTTTATAGTCTTGGGGGTTCTTGTTTTTCAGGGCTGCAGCAGACAAAGACCGGAGATTAAGTTTCCCGTTGAGCAGCAGGTTAAAACGGAAGTGATTCTTTCCGATTTGCGAATCAGAATGGCGGGTAGTATTTTCATCACTGATTCTTTACTGATCCTTCAGGAGCCTAATACGCCAGAAAAATATCTGAAATACTATCATTTGGGACGTAAAGAACTGCTGGCTGAATTTGGACAGACGGGAAAAGGGCCCGGGCAAATGATCACTCCTTATTTGCGTTATGTAGATACTTATTCCTCTCAGGTTTATCTATTCGACCCAAATCTCCGGAAGATGCATGTTTTTGATGTCGCTCAATTGTCGGAGAAGCCAGATACGGTTATCAATCTGAATACGGGCCTCAATAAAGGTTCCGAGTGGCTGTCTCACGTGACTCAACCTTCGGGTAACGTCATTTATGGTGGGGGAATGCTTAGAAACGGGTATCTGGCAGCAGTAGACACAAAAACAGGAGAAATAAGATACTTCGGGGAATATCCGCTTAAATCAAAGCATTCCAATAATTTGAATATCAGCGATGCATGCAATGCTTTGCTTATTCTTTCTCCGGACAAAAAACGTCTGGTACTGGCTACAAGCAGATTCGGCTACCTGGCCTGTTACGAGCCTGACAAAGAGAAAACGCAATTATCCTGGGAGCATCAACTGTCTGTTCCCAAGTATAAATTAGATGGACAGCGGGTAGTTTTTACTTCACAAAATGAAACCGGAACAATGGATCTTGCCCTTACCAACGATAAAATATTTCTCTTGTATCAGGGAACGGAATTCAGGTACTATCACAGCAGAAATACAGAAGATCTTCCCCGAATTGTAATTGTCTTTTCGATGGATGGAAAACCCCTGGCTAAATACTATCTTGATCATCCTGCTACACGGATCACGGTCGATCATGACGAGAATATTTACTGTTTGACCACCACTCCCGAATATAATCTTGTAAAACTGAAAATTAACTAAGCTGATAAATGAACATGCAAATGAAGACTGGTGTTGGGACAGCGCTCGTATTGTTGTTGATCATTCTATCTTGTAATTCTGTCGATTATTCATCCCTAGCGGGAACGGAATTTCCTGTTCCGGAGAAAATCAAAAACAGTCGGCTGGAACTTCAACATGACGGACGTCGGACGATCTACTGGATTGGTGAAGACTTTGACTGGAGCACGGAAAACATCCGGGAAGTAATCAACAAAGTTCCTCCGATATCGACCGATCTGCAGTCGGATGTTTTCGTTCTGGTAAATCGTAAACTTGAAAAGGAATTCGAAGATTTTCGGTCCCAATTCCCGGTAGAAGTCTATTACTTGGATGAAAATGTATTGAGTTTTCGGAAATCAAACCAAAAGCAGAAACAGGCATTTCCTTCGAGCTGTTTTATTACCAATTCAGATTATGTCATTGAGGTAGTGCGACCACTTGATTTTTAGCAAAAAATCACCTCAAACTGAAGCAGAGAAATTAACGCATAACACAGGTTCTGATGATATATTGTTCGTTGGACTTTCGATTCAATTGAAATGTAAGCCTTGGTCTGGGAGATAAACAGTTAATGGAGGGACTTCATAATAAAGGATTCAAGCAAACAATAACGACAGAAGAATTATTTCAGATTTATCTCGCCAAAGAATTCAAAAAAAGAATTAAAAGAAAATAGGACCGCCTTTCCGGGATAATAAGAACGGAAAAACCATTCTTTGTCTTGATTATCAGGCACGAAATTCTTAATTTATAGCAGTTCTAATTCTGTTCTCCGAAAATTTCAATTCAAGAAGTATTTCAGACATGTCGTTTTCTCCATCAGAAAGGAATAAACGTTTTAACAACAAGTCAAATAGCGGTTTAATGTTGCTTTCAGAAGACTTAGATGTTAAAAAACAATGCAATTAATTAGCTTAGTTTTTGTTATCTTATAAATTATTATTTATATATTTGGAATCGATTCATTAATAATTTTTAATTTTAAAATCCAGAAACAGAATAGTGAACATTAAGACGCTTCCTGTTCGCCACCTTTTTAAAAAGAAAGCGAGGTGATTTGACAAAGATAAGGAATTGACATCCAGTAACACAACATGTCTTCTTGCAGCGAAAGGATAACTGCTATTGAATGTAATCATTAATTTTTAAAATTTATGAAATGAAAAGGATTAGAAAAATTGGCCTGATTTTTAGCGTGGTCTCATTGATGATTGTTACATTTACTTTAAATACGAAAAAATCAAATCTCAGAGAAACATCATTAAGCAATTTTGCCGCTCTTTCGGTTGCACAAGCCGAATATGGAGATATTGGCTGGTGTGCATTAATCAGTGCACAACTATGTTATGTAAATTCCTGGACAGGGGAAGTCAGACAAGGTATTTTCCAGCCAAATTAATAATAGGTATAATTCTTGAATGGCTTTACGAAAGGATGGCTGAACCGCCAGCCATCCTTTCGTAAAGTAACCATAATCGATCATAATGAAAAAGTTCATGTTTTTATTCTGTCCACTTTTTTTATTCGGATGTGCAACAGCCCCAAAAGATAAATTTGTTGAATCATTTCAGCATGTCGGTAACGTTAAACTTTATTCCCGTCCCATAAAGCTGAAGAAAGGGGCTGTACAACTTGCCTATATGTTCGAAATGGTCGAGAGAGATAGCTTATTGATAGTCAACGAATTTCCTGATCCGTATCATTGCATGAAGATTATTGATTTAAGAAAGGGGACTGTTAGAAATTTTGGAAAGAAAGGAAAGGGTCCATCTGAGATTCAGTCCGGATCGTGTAATTTTTCGATTGAAAACAATAATTTGTATGTATCAGACAGAATTAATTACCTCAAGTATTCTATAGACAGTCTGAAAAAGTCTATTGACGCCCCTGTATCCAAGTTCTATTTTCGGCCTAAGGAAACTTCATTTTTAAATACAACTTATTGTAACGGATTTGTTGTAGGAGGGACTATCAGCAACCGGATTGGTCTGTACAATACACAAACAAAACAGGTTATTTGTAAATATGATTACGAAGTCGGTCCAATGGTTGAGCAAGCTTTTTATTACAACCATCCCTCAAAAAACATAGTTGCTTATTTTCAATCTAAATCTGCAACGATGGGAATCCTTGAAATTAAGAACAATGATGTTACAACTAAAGAATATTCGTGGTGGAAATCCGGACAAAAAGAACTGCTAGGCGACAACGGACGAATAAGCGCTTTGCCGGCAAGAGATGAAAGAAATGGCTTTATAACTGCGGCAGTAACAGAAAAATTCGTATATGCGCTGTATAGTGGCAAGGTAATGGATCGTAGAACGCTAGAGTCTCTTTCCGATGCTTTCCTTTCAAAGTATGTTTATGTTTTCGACTGGCAGGGAAGACTGGTCAAACGATATCAACTAGATCAGGAAGTCAGATCTATTGCTGTTAACGCCAATGATGAAGCTCTCTATGCTGCTTCGTATGAGGGTGAACCACATCTGGTGGTATATAAATTGTAAACACATGAAAACTAGCCAAGTCAAATTTCACTTTTTGCCACTTTGTATTATTCTGTGCTTGTTAAGTTCCTGCACAAATAGAATCAAAGACGAAATACAGAAATGGCAAGGGAAACAGCTTATTTTGCCAGATAATCATTTAATGATAAATCCGGGAAGATATTCTATTGATCCGTTAAAGAAAAGACTCAAAATTCTTACCTTGGTAAATGCCAACTGTGGCAAATGTGTGGAAGAACTAACTGATTGGAAAAGGTTTATATCTCAGGTTGACACGGGCCATGTTGGCTTTATATTCCTCTGTCACTCTCAGGATGAGTTAATGCTTTTGAAACGTACAGATAGCCTGATTATCAAGCTATCATATCCGTACTTTCAGGATCCCGATAAAAAATTAATTTCCCGGAATTCGTTTTCTGATGATGTACGTTATCAAACCTTTTTGCTTGATACCGAAAACAAGGTAATTCTTATTGGAAATCCAATATATCATGCGCAAATCCGGAATTTGTACCTGAAAGAAATCCAGGAAAGACTCAATACAGCTGACACGGGAAATGGAGTACGATTTATAGATGAACCGGGAAGAGTACGTATTCAAGTTGACGGGAATATCATATTTAAAGATGACGAAGGGAAAATACTTTCTAAAAAAGAGATGAAGGAAAAGGCAGGTTCTGGAAAATACATTCTTGATCATAATAGTAATACAAATACTATTACGTTAAAAGAGATCAAATAGCGCTATAAAAACCATATTCATTGGATTCTTCGTTTGAGCAATCAACGACAAAAAACAACAGAACGACCGTTGTACCCCAATTTGTAATCGGGACCATCGATTTCACAAGCGATTTGCATGCAGCCTGATAGCCCTTGCCAAAGGGAACAGAAAATAATAAAATAGGTAACTTTCTGCAGAAATAGGAAATTTTTATACATTTAACGATAAAAGCGATTATCCTTACTAATATGGCATCAAATACACTAACCTGGTTTCTGGGTTTAGCTTTCATTACAGGAGATATTTCCTGCTCACGAACAAAATCGGAAGAATCTAAACAAGCCGAAAAGCGTCAGTACGTTCAGCAACAGAACCCGGTTGAGGTCATGATGCTTGAAAAGGGGATATTCAAAAAAGAACTGGTCAATAACGGAAAACTAACCGCTTTGCGTAAGGGGGAGTTAAAATTCCGGGTAAGTGAACAACTGGAAACGGTTCCGGTAAAAAGCGGAGACCACGTGCGCGGGGGACAACTGATTGCCTCGCTGGTTCCGTTTACCCACCGGCAGCAACTGAACAGCGCGGAAATCAAGGTAAAACAAGCCCGGATGGAGATGCAGAATGTGCTGATCGGCCAGGGTTATAATACGATGGATACCACAGAAATACCGCCGCAAATCTACCAGATGGCCATGATTAAATCGGGTTACGCCGATGCTTTGCAGTCATTAAAGACGGCTGAGTTTAACCTGGAATCGACCCGGCTGATCGCTCCCTTTGACGGGATACTGGCCAATATCGGTAAAAAGAAATACGAACAGGTTGGCAGCGGCGATGTGTTCTGTATGCTGATCGACGACTCGGAATTTGAAGTGGAATTTAAGCTGGTGGAAAATGAGATCGCCTCGATTGCCCGCGGAGATGAGGTGCAGGTGATCCCGTTTTCGGATGGGGGGAAAAACTACAAGGGAAGAATCACTGAAATCAATCCATTGATCGATGAAAACGGCCTGATCCTGGTCAAGGCACAGGTAAAAAATCCGGGTGCACTGATGGAGGGGATGAATGTGAAGGTGCTGGTTGAAAAGGAAATACCGGGACAGCTGGTCGTGCCGAAATCGGCGGTTGTATTACGCCAGAACCAGGAAGTTTTGTTTAAATGTGTCCGCGACAGCATCGCTTTCTGGACCTACGTGCAGACGGTAGCCGAGAACAGCACCTCGTATTCGGTCATCGCCCATCCGGATAAAGGAGGAACCCTTGAACCCGGCGACACGGTTATCGTTTCCGGAAACCTGAACCTGGCCCACGAAAGCGGAGTGGAAATTCAATAACAAGCTTCTCATGGTAGAATTCCTGATTAAGCGTCCCATTGCCGTCACCATGACCTTCATTGCCATCCTGGTGCTGGGCATTTTTGCCACAACTTTTATCCCGGTGTCGCTGATGCCGGATATCGATATCCCCGAGATTACCGTTCAGCTTAGCGTAACCAATACGCCCGCGCGGGAGCTGGAAAACACCGTGGTGCAGCCGGTCCGCAGGCAACTGATGCAGGTGACCCACCTGGCTGATATCACCAGCGAAACGCGCAATGAAACGGCGGTGATCCGCCTGAAGTTCGACTACGGTACCGACATCGATTTCGCCTTTATTGAGGTGAATGAAAAGATTGACCGGGCTATGAACTACCTTCCGCGGGAAATTCCAAGGCCCCGGGTCATCAAGGCCAATGCGACCGACATCCCGGTGTTGTATCTGAACCTGACTGCGAAGGAAGGCGCGAAGAGTGAAACTGAACGCGAAGACGCGAAGGCGCAAAGAAATGGTCAGGAAACTGAACGCGAAGGCGCAAAGACGCTAAGAAATGATCGGGGAACTGAACGCAATGACGCGAAGGCGCAAGGAAATGATCTTTTCCCGGTATCGCAAAAGTTCGTGGAGCTGAGCCGGTTTGCTTCGAATGTGATCCGCAAGCGCATCGAACAGCTTCCCGAAGTGGCCATGGTCGATATGAGCGGGCTGGTGAGCCCGGAACTGCTGATCCTTCCCGATACCCGGAAGCTGCAGGCATTGGGGGTCAGTCAGGAGAAACTCGAATCGCTGATTTCAAACAGCAACATCCGCCTGGGAAACCTGCTGATCCGCGACGGACAGTACCAGTACAATGTCAGGTTTTCGTCAACACTGCAAAACAAGCAGGATATTGAAAATATCTGGTTTAAAGTGGGCGACCGCTTACTGCAACTCAAAGATCTGGCTCAGGTTACCGAACATCCGCAGAAACAAAAAGGAAAGGTGCTTCAAAACGGTCAGGACGCCGTAACCATTGCCGTTATCAAGCAAAGCGATGCCCGCATGGCCGGTTTAAAGGAAAAACTTGGAGGCCTGGTCGCCCGTTTTGAACAGGACTATCCCGGCATTGATTTTCATATTACGCGCAACCAGACGCAATTATTGGACTATTCGATCAGCAATTTAAGGCAAAACCTGGTGCAGGGTGCTGTCCTGGCCTTTCTGGTGATGTTCTTCTTCCTGAAGGACTTCCGCGCACCTCTTTTAATTGGCATTACCATTCCCACGGCCCTGATCATTACCATGCTCTTCTTTTATTTGCTGGGCATTTCGGTCAATATTATTTCCCTGGCCGGGATCATCCTGGGTGTGGGCATGATGACCGACAATTCGATCGTGGTGATCGACAACATCACCCAGCACCGGGAGAGGAGAAACCGAAGAACGGAGACGAGAGACCGGAAACCGGAGACCGGAGACGGGAAAAGGGAAGAATTGAGAACGCAGACAATAACAGAGACGGATACGGGAGTGGGTACGCTGGCACTGATCAAAGCCTGTGTGACCGGGACCAACGAAGTATTCAGTCCGCTGCTCAGTTCGATGTTCACCACCTGTGCCGTGTACATTCCCCTGATCTTTATCAGCGGGATTACCGGGGCCATGTTCTATGACCAGGCGCTGGCCGTGACCGTGAGCCAGCTTGCTTCGCTGGGTGTTGCTGTGACGCTGATCCCGGTTTACTACCGGATCCTTTACCGGAAGGAGGGACCCAATCGCATTAACCGCTTCCTGGAGAAGATCAGTTCGGTGAACTATGAAAAAGCATACATGAAAGGCTTTAAGTTTGTGATGCGTCACCAGGTATTGTCGTGGACGCTGACCGGCGCTCTGCTGCTGGGGGCTGTAGCCTTATTCACGGTCATGGAAAAAACAAAGCTCCCGCCGATCACTAAAGATGAGATCCTGCTCCAGGTTGACTGGAACGAACGGATTCATATCGATGAGAATAAAAAACGAACACTGCACCTGATGGCTGGGCTCGACAGCCTGCTTCTGGAAAATACCTGTCTGATCGGCGAGCAGCAGTTTATCATGGACAAAGGCAGCTCGGCCACCTCGTCGGAAGTGCTGATCTACCTGAAAACAAAACGCGCACCAGATCTGCAGCCGGCTATTGAGAAGGCCTCTGCTTACCTTCGGGAAAACTACCCGAAAAGCCTTTTTAGTTTTTCAGAAGCAGGCAACATTTTCAATATGATTTTTTCGGACACAGAAAAGCCGCTGGTGGCAAGGCTGCGGGCGGTGGATGACTTTGGCCCGAACCGGATCGGCTTTCTTGAAAAGACCCTGAGCGGGCTCCGCAGCGCCTTCCCCAGGCAAAATATTGAGTCGCTGCCGCTGTATGAGTACACCGTTTTACACACCGACCCCGCTAAACTGCTGCTGTATGACGTTTCCTTTGGTACCGTGCACAACAAACTGAAAAGCGCGTTTAACGAGAACCAGTTGCTGCTGCTCACCGATAACCAGGATTTCGTGCCGGTTATCCTGGGTGACCAGACCAGAACAATCGGGGAGATCCTGAGCGGACTATTTGTGCCCAACGCCAAAAACGAGCTGATCCCCGTGCGCAACCTGGTAACCGGGAGTAAAGGGGAGGAGCTGAAGACCATCATGGCAGGCAAGGAGGGTGAGTACTACCCGGTTGGTCTGGAGATTGAAGCCGGAAAAGCCGGGGAGGCAATGACAAGGGTCAGGGAAAGCCTCAGCGGGGACCGCAGCTACGAGGTCAGCTTCACGGGAAGCATCCTCTCAAACCGGGATCTGGTCAAGGAGCTCTCGCTGATCTTTGCCATTTCACTGGCCCTGCTGTTTTTCATCCTGGCTTCGCAGTTCGAGTCGCTGGTGCTTCCGCTGATCGTGCTCATGGAAATCCCCATCGACGTATTCGGCGCTTTGCTGGTGTTGAAACTGGGCGGGGAGGGGATTAACCTGATGTCGATGATCGGGATGGTGGTGATGACCGGGATCATCATCAATGACTCGATCCTGAAGGTCGATACCATGAACCAGCTGGTTAAGGAAGGATATCCGGTGATCCGGGCAATTACCGAAGCCGGGCATCGGCGGCTGAAGCCGATTTTGATGACCAGCCTGACTTCGGTGCTGGCCCTGGTTCCGCTGCTGTTTACCTCTGACCTGGGTTCGGAACTGCAGAAGCCCCTGGCCCTGGCTGTGATCGGGGGAATGACTTTGGGAACGGCGGTAAGCCTCTTTTTGGTGCCGCTGGCGTATTACTATTTGAAGAAGTCGTAAGTAGTTAGACCTAAGAATGAAGAAGTTTTTAGCTGTTAACTTTTAGTAAAAATAAAAATCATATGACCTTGCAACCTTGGTACCCTCTTCCGTTTTTCGCTATACGCTATGCCCTGTAACCTGTAACCTGAATTTTAAACTTTAAACTTTGAACTCTTCAACCCCATACCGTCTGCCGTCGTTTTCCGTGATCGTGGTTTTTGTGCTGCTGGTGATCATGGGAGCGGGACTGATGCCGCTTCTGAACGTGCAACTCAGCGTGTCGCGCTCGCTTCCGCGACTGACGGTGAGCTATTACTGGCCGGATGCATCGGCGCGCGTCATTGAACAGGAGGTGACCTCCCGGCTAGAGGGACTGTTCAGCTCGGTGAAGGGCATCAGGGAGGTTTCGTCGGTCTCGTCGAAAGGGAACGGACGCATCAGCCTGTCGTTCAAGAAGGAGGTCAATCCCGACGCCGTCCGTTTCGAGATCGCCTCGCTCATAAGGCAGGCTTACCCGGAGCTGCCCGAACAGGTTTCCTTTCCGGAGCTTTCGATGGGAACAGGCGGACAGAACGTGGAGCCTGTGATGACTTACACGCTCAATGCCAGCGCCAGCCCGTATTTCATCCAGAAATATGCCGAAGACCATCTGGTCCCCGCACTGTCGCTCCTGGAAGGGATCAGCGGGGTGAAGGTTTACGGATCGACGCCTTTTGAATGGCAGATCACCTTCGACAGCGACCGGCTCCAGACCCTCGGGATCGGCTCGGGTGAGCTGGTAAGCGGAATTCAGGACTATTTTGGCGAAGGGTACCTGGGACAAGGCTTTGTTTCGGGCGCCGATGAGAATAACGGTACCATTACGGGTATCTACCTGCAGAACGGCGTGCACGACAGCATCGGCTGGCAGCGCATTCCCATCAAAAAGACTGGGGGCAGGGTCATCTTTCTTGGCGATCTGGCCACTATTCAATACCAGGAACAGCAACCTTCGTCGTATTTCCGCATCAACGGGCTCAACACGATCAACATGGTGATCTATCCCCGCGAAGATGTCAATAACCTGGAACTGGCGAAGGAAATAAAAGAAACGACCGCAAAGCTTCAGGCAGCCCTTCCCCCGGGCTATTCGCTGCTGTTGGCAAACGATTCGACGCAGTATATCCGGGACGAACTAAGCAAGATCTTTACCCGGACCATCCTTTCCCTGGTCATCCTGCTCACCTTTGTCCTTTTGATCAGCCGCCAGCTGAAATACCTGTTTTTGATCACGGTGAGCATCCTGACAAACCTGGTGGTGGCCTGTATTTTCTATTACCTGCTGAAAATCGAAATTCACCTCTATACCCTGGCCGGCATCACCATCTCCTTTGGGATGATCATCGACAGCAGCATTATCATGATCGACCATATCCTGCACCAGGGAAATAAAAAGGCATTCCTGGCTGTCCTGGCGGCCACGCTGACCACGATCGGGGCCCTGTGCATGATCTTTTTCTTAAAGGAAGAGCAGCGGGTGAACCTGGTCGAGTTTGCCTGGGTGATCATCGTCAACCTGTCGGTGTCGCTGTGCGTGGCCCTGTTTTTCATCCCGGCTCTGATGGAGAAGATCAGAATGAAAGCGCGGCGCAGTGTCAGACAAATCAAAAGAAGGCGGCGAACGGTACGACTAACCAGGTTTTACGGGCGGTTTATCCGCTTCAGCAAACGATTTAAATGGGCCTTTATCCTGCTTTTTATCCTGGGATTCGGAATCCCGGTACAATGGCTGCCGGCAAAAATCGAAAAAGAAGATAAATGGGCGGACAGGTACAATAAAACCCTTGGGAGCAGCTGGTTTACCGAAGATGTGAAACCGGTACTGGGGAAAGTACTGGGCGGATCGCTCAGATTGTTTTCTGAATACGTGTTTGAGAGCTCCTTTTACTCGGAGCCGTCGCGGACGATGTTATATGTGCGGGGCAAAATGCCGGAAGGCTGCACGGTGCAGCAGCTCAACGAAGCTATCGAAAAGATGGAAAACTTTTTGAGCCGCTTTGATGAGATCGAATTATTCGAAACCTCGGTAAGCTCCTATAACAACTCCTCGATCAGGATCAGCTTTAAACCGGAGGTGGAGAACGGCTCGTTCCCGTATTTTTTGAAGGAGGAAATCACCTCGAAAGCCATCGGCCTGGGAGGGCTTGACTGGGCGGTATACGGGGTGGGACGCGGGTTTTCGAACGAGCTGAACACGGGTTTTAAGAACAGCCGCATCATCCTGGAGGGTTACAATTACGACCAGTTGTATGGTTACGCTGAACTGCTTTCAAAAAAACTCTCCGGAAATGAACGGGTCAAGGACATTGAAATTACCGGCTCCACCGGCTGGAACAGCACCACCCTCTATGAGTATTACCTGGATTTCGACAAACAGGGCTTTGGACTAAATGATGTGCAGATCGGACAATTCTACACGTTCCTGAAAGACAAGGTTTACAAGGCCAATCTGAGTCCGGTGTACCATAATAACGAGTTGCAGCCCGTGTCGCTGGTTTCCGGCTCCTATGGCCGGTTTAACGTATGGGACTTAAAACACCGGCCCATCGAAATCGGCGATAAGCAACTGAAACTGTCGGGTTTTGCGCAGGTGAGCAAACAAAAGTCAGGCAACGAGATTCACAAAACCAACCAGCAGTACCAGCTGGTGGTTGCGTATGACTTCGTGGGACCGGAACCTTTGTCGAAGATGGTGAGGGAACGGCATGAAAAGGAACTGAGCGAAATCCTGCCGCTGGGGTATTCTGTAAAACAGGTCAACTGGGGATGGGGCTGGGATAAAAAAGACAAAAAGCAATACCTGCTGATCCTGCTGGTGATCGTGATCATCTATTTTATCTGTTCCATCCTGCTGGAATCGCTGCGCCAGCCCTTTGCCATCATCCTGATGATCCCGGTATCGTTTGCCGGGGTTTTCCTGACCTTTTACCTGTTCGACTTCAACTTTGACCAGGGCGGCTTTGCCTCCTTTATCCTGTTATCGGGAATCGTAGTGAATGCAGGCCTGTACATCATCAACGATTACAATCATTTCTGCAGGGAAAGAAAAAAGAAAGACAGTCTGCGGTTGTACCTGAAGGCTTTTAATCAGAAGATCATCCCGGTGTTCCTGACGATCATTTCGACGGTACTGGGGCTGGTGCCCTTCGTGTGGTCGGGTCAGAAGGAAGTGTTCTGGTTTGCCTTTGCCGCCGGCGCCATGGGGGGGCTGATCTTCTCCATTGTAGCCATCCTGATTTACCTGCCGTTGTTTCTGAAACTAAAGCAATAAAAATTACACGCCCCACATTGCCCGAATCCGACTGCGCAGTTTAATGCTGCAGGCCGGTCGCGTCCTCGGAAACTACAGGTAAAGAAAATTGAGAAAGCCTTGCACGAGCTGGGAAGAGAGCTTACAGCCATATCATTTTAATTGTTTGACAAAACTAACCCTGTCGCCTAAATCACGTATGAGGACAAAAACCTAACCTCATATTTTATCTTGTTATGGATTACACGGAAAGCATTCAGAGCGTTGAACCGAAGAAAAGAGATCCCAGACGAATCGATTCGAAATTTTTTGATCAGGAACTGGAGAAATTGCACATTGAACTGGTGAAACTTCAGGACTGGATCAAACACGAAAACCTGAAAGTGGTGGTTGTGTTTGAAGGCCGGGATGCAGCCGGTAAGGGCGGCGTCATTAAAACGATCACCCAGCCGCTTAATCCAAGAATATGCAGGGTTGTCGCCCTTGGAACACCAACGGAAAGGGAAAAAACACAGTGGTATTTTCAGCGGTATATAGCCCATTTGCCAGCCGGTGGCGAAATGGTTTTGTTCGACCGGAGCTGGTATAACCGGGCGGGGGTGGAGCGTGTGATGGGCTTTTGTACGGAGCAGGAATATGAAGAATTTATGCGCACCTGTCCGGAGTTTGAACGGATGCTGATCCGCGCCGGAATTATCCTGATCAAATACTGGTTCTCTGTTTCGGATGAAGAACAGGAGCACCGGTTCCAGTCGCGCATCAACGATCCGTTGAAACATTGGAAGTTAAGCCCGATGGACCTGGAGTCGCGTGAGCGGTGGCTGGAATACAGCAAGGCAAAGGATGAAATGTTCCGGTACACCGACACCAAACACTCGCCCTGGTACGTGGTGCCGGCCGATGATAAAAAACGGGCACGCTTAAACTGTATCAGCCATTTGTTGGGTATGATCTCTTACCAGGACCTTCCGCAGGAAAATATAATCTTTCCTGAACGGAAAGAGGCACATGGCTACATGCGTCCGCCGATGTCAAGCCAGACTTTTGTTCCGGAAAAATATTAGCCTGCGGAAAACAAAAGGGATAAAAAGCCGGTAACGGACACGGAAAAAACAAAAATGATGTCCGAACCCGGCAAAACCCGCTTTCAATAAATAGATGATAGCGCAGAAATAACTATATTCGGAGTCGTGAATAATGAGCGTTTTATTACACACTAACTTAATCCAATAGAACATGAAGTATGTTTCGTTTATTTTTTTGATGCTGGTCGGTTCATTTTCTTTTGCCGGAAATGAATGGACAAACCTCTTTAACGGAAAAGACCTGACGGGCTGGAAACAGCTCAATGGCAAAGCCAAATACGAAGTTGTGAATGGTGAAATTGTGGGGACCACGGTGGCCAATACGCCCAATTCATTCCTGACTACTGAAAAAAACTATGGCGATTTTATTTTAGAGCTTGACCTGCTTGTCGATAACCGGATGAATTCAGGGATCCAGTTCCGAAGTTTAAGCAAACCGGACTATAATAATGGAAGGGTTCATGGTTATCAATGCGAAGTCGATCCTGCCGACCGGGCCTGGAGCGGCGGTATTTATGATGAAGGCCGCAGGGGATGGCTTTATCCGCTGGATATGAATCCCTGCGGAAGAAAAGCTTTTAAAAAAGGGGAGTGGAATCATTTCCGGATCGAGGCCATAGGCAATTCGATCCGTACCTGGGTCAATGGTATTCCCTGTGCTGACCTGGTCGACGATATGACGGCTGAAGGTTTTATTGCCTTGCAGGTGCATTCAATAAAAGATGGCACAGAAGCGGGCCGTCAGATTCGCTGGAAGAATATCCGTATTCTGACGGAAAATCTGAAACAGAGCCCGTGGACCGATATTCCCGTGGTTAATCTGATCCCGAATAATTTATCGCCTCAGGAACGCGCCCAGGGTTGGGAACTTTTATTTGACGGAAAAACAACGAATGGATGGCGAGGCGCGGGAAAAGATGCATTTCCGTCAAAGGGTTGGACCGTTAAAAACGGAGAACTGATCGTTCAGGCGGCTCAGGGCGCCGAAGCCGGTAATGGCGGCGATATCGTCACGGTGGATGAATATTCCACATTCGAATTAAAACTTGATTTCATGATGACCGAAGGCGCCAACAGCGGTATCAAATACTTTATCACCGAAAAATACGGAACTGACCAATCAGCTATCGGTCTCGAATACCAGATCCTGGACGACGCCAAACATCCCGATTCAAAAGCCGGCGCCGCCGGTAACCGTACAATTGCTTCGCTCTATGACCTGATCCCGGCTCACAAAAACAAGATTGTGAATAAACCCGGCGAATGGAACCAGGCGCGTCTGGTTGTTTGCGGTACCCGCCAGGAAGAATGGCTCAAAGGGAACAACCTGGAGGCTTCAGAGTTTACCGGCGCCCATGTTGAACACTGGCTAAACAACCGGAAAGTGCTGGAGTATGAGCGCGGAACACAAGCCTTTTATGCACTGGTCGCACGAAGCAAATATGCCCAGTGGGAAGGCTTCGGCGGCTGGCCGTCCGGCCACATTTTGCTTCAGGATCATGGTAATGAGGTGCATTTCAGGAGCATCAAGATCAGGAAGGTGGAATAGTCGTAAGTCGTAAGACGCAAGTATCAAGACACAAGATAGAAGATTAAAAGAACTGCAAAAGCAGCAATAAAAAAACTCTTTGGTTGAGGCTAAAGAGTTTTTTTATTTCGTAAATTGCCTTCTGAACATATTAATCTGTTAAACTGAATCAACATGCCCAAGGGAATTTCTTTACACATCGGACTGAATGTTGTTAACCCCGCTCACTATGACGGCTGGGACGGAAAGTTGAATGCCTGCGAGAACGATGCCATCGATCTGGAGCGCATCGCCGCTGCTCAAAAATTTGAAACTTCTTTGCTGATCCGTGAACAGGCTACCCGCGAAAATGTAAAAAAGGCGATTAGTCTGGCCTCGGCAAGCCTGAAGACGGGTGACATCTTTTATATGTCATATTCGGGACATGGAGGGCAGTTACCGGATCTGAATGGTGATGAACCGGATGGACAGGATGAAACCTGGTGCCTGTTCGATGGTGAATTTCTGGATGACGAATTCAATGAATTATGGATCGGATTCAAAAAGGGTGTACGGATCCTGATTACTTCGGATAGTTGTCACAGCGGGACTATTGTCAAGGAAGCAACTAATAACATGGTCGTATTCAGTGATTTCTCTCCACGTTTTATGGATAGCCAGCACGCCCTGTCCACATACTCCAGCAACAGGGACTTCTATGACGGACTGTTGATGCAGCAAAAGAATATCTCTGCTGCTGATATTCAGGCCAGTATTATTCTCATATCGGGCTGCCAGGACAATCAGTATTCTTACGACGGCACCTTTAACGGTGCTTTTACAGGAGCCTTAAAAAGGGTATGGAATGGCGGACAGTTCAATAAAAATTACAAGATCTTTCACAGGCAGATCCAATACCTGTTGCCGGCATACCAGTCACCTAATTATTTAATCCATGGCCGGCCTGATCCTGATTTTGAAAATCAAAGGCCATTCACCATTTAACGATGCACAGATAAAAGCCACCGGATCGTTTACCAGTGACTTTTATCTGTATTACTCCTGTCCCTGAACGACCCATTTCCCAATTGTAACGGCTCTTTTTACCTGGTGGAAGACGGCTTTTTTGATTAGTTCGCCGTCGGGTGTAAAACGACCCTCCATGTCTACGGCAACGCTGGTGCCATAAGGATTACCTCCTGCCGCAAACAAACAGCTATCGGTATACCCGGGTGCTGCAACGATTGCACCCCAGTGATACATCGTTGTGTATAATGTCAGCAGGGTAGATTCCTGACCTCCGTGAGGGTTCATGGCACTGGTCATTGCCGTCACAACTTTATTAGCCAATGCTCCCTTTTGCCACAACGGACCGGTTGAGTCCAGGAACAGCTTCATTTGCGCAGGGACATTGCCGTAGCGGGTAGGGACGCTGAAAACATATACATCGGCCCACTCCAGATCTTCTGGACGCACTTCCTGAATGTGCTTCGTTGCATCGATGTTTTTCTTCCACAATGGCTTTTTTTCGATGACAGATTCAGGTGCCGTTTCGTGCACTTTTCGTATCCTGACTTCCGATCCTTCGTTTTCAGCACTTTCTCCGGCCCATTGAGCCAATTGATAATTGGATCCGGTGGAACTGTAATAAATGATTGCTGTTTTAACTGTACGCATACCTTGGGATATTAAAGTTTTATCTATTGAACAGCTATTTAACTGAAATTGTTCCCCTTAAAACAGAAAAGAAGCGGGCTGCCTTCGACTGGTGGAACGCAGCGGGTTCTATGCCCTTTTCCCGACATTTTTGTATATTTGGGCATGAAACGCAGAACCATGAAGATACCCTTTAGCCTGATCGAAAAGTATAATGTGCCTGTGCCCCGGTATACCAGTTATCCACCTGCAAATTTTTTTGATGCCGGTTTTGGAACTGGCGATTATCTCCGGGCAGTAGAGCAGTCGAACCATGAAAAACCGGAGAACATTTCCATTTACATACACATTCCTTTTTGTACGCAGCTTTGCCTGTATTGTGGTTGTAACACCCATATTACGAAGAATACGGATCTGATGCAGGCATACGTGCATGCACTGCAAAAGGAGATCAGCATGATCAGTCCGTTGATCGACCATAACCGCAAAGTATCTCAGATCCACTGGGGCGGAGGAACGCCAAATGCCTTGCCTGCGGAACACATTGGCAGGGTCATGCACCTGCTAAAGTCGGAATTCCGCTTTATTGATCATCCCGAGATTGCCGTGGAATGCAATCCGGCTCATCTGGACGAAGAATATATTGGAAAATTGGCCGCCATGGGTTTCAACCGGATCAGTCTGGGAGTCCAGGACTTTCAGGAAAAGGTATTGCATGCGGTAAAGCGCGAAGTGCCTGCCATTCCCGTCGCTGAGCTTTGTGACATGATCCGCTCGCATCCCGGCATGTCGGTCAACCTTGACTTTATCTACGGCTTACCCTACCAATCGGCAGGTTTGTTTGCAGAAACCATCGATCGGGCCATTAAAATTGCGCCAGACCGTCTGGTTACCTTTTCTTACGCACATGTCCCCTGGGTGAAAAAAGCTCAGAAAAAGCTGGAAGAATATGGTTTGCCTTCGGCCGAAGAGAAGGTAAAAATGTTTGAAAATGCCTGGGAAAGAATGAACGGTGCGGGATATATTCCTATCGGACTGGATCATTATGCCAGGCCGGAGGATGATCTGGCGAAAGCACTGAACAGCCGTAGCCTCCACCGGAATTTTCAGGGTTACTGCACCCGGGAAACAACCGGACAGGTCTATGCCTTTGGAGTAACGGGTATCAGTCAGCTTGAGAACGTGTATGCCCAAAACTCCCGTACCGTAAAGGAATACATCCGGGCGACCGAAGGTGGTGAGATCAGAATTGAAAAGGGGTATGCCTTATCATACACCGAGAAGGTTGTCCGGGAAGTGATCAATGAAATCATGTGCAATCACTATTTGTCGTGGAAGCAGATTGCTGAGCGTTTCGAAACAGGTCCGGAAGACATTAAGGCCCTGCTGAATTTTGACAATCGAAAGCTGGAACCGTTCAGGGATGACCATTTACTGGAGTATTCAGATGATGACCTGGTGATCTGTGATACGGGCCGTTTCTTTTTAAGAAATATTGCTGCTGTTTTCGATATTCACATCGGAGACCTGAGCAGGAAGTACTCGAAGTCGGTCTAAAAGCTATGAGCTTTTAGCTGTTAGTAAGAACAGAAAAGTCGTAAATAATTAGTCGTAAGCGTAAGTAGTTAGACCGAAGAATGAAGAAGTTTTTAGCTATTACTTTTAGTAAAAATAAAAATCATATGACCTTGAGACCTTGTTACCCTGGCACCTTGAAACCTTATTATCTTGCAACCCTTTTCCGGTCTCCGCTATGCCCATGCCCTGTAACCCTATAACCCTATAACCCTGTAACCGTTTAAACCATGAAGATCGCTGTTATTGGCGCCGGGCTTACCGGCTTAACAACTGCATATTACCTGAAGAAAAGAGGGATCGACGTTACTGTTTTTGAAAAATCGGACAGCCCGGGAGGAGTGATCCAATCGGTCAGTCAGGGTGACTTCATCTATGAAAATGGCCCAAGCACCGGCGTTCTTGGAACTGCCGAAGCTGTTGAACTGCTTGAAGAGCTTAATGACCTGTGCAGCCTTGAGGTTGCTGATGAAAATGCCAAATACCGCTGGATCTGGAAGGGGAACCAATGGCATTCACTGCCTTCAGGATTGTTGGGAGGGATCAAAACCCCTTTGTTCACCTTTTCCGACAAATTGCGCCTGCTCGGGGAGCCCTTTAGAAAGCCAGGCACTGATCCAAATGAAACGTTGGCGTCGCTGGTTCGCAGGCGTATGGGCGAAAGCTTCCTGAAATATGCCGTGGATCCGTTTGTCCTTGGCATTTATTCCGGCGATCCGGAACAACTGGTTCCAAAATACGCTCTTCCCAAATTATATCATCTGGAACAGAAGTACGGCAGTTTTATTGGCGGCTCGATAAAAAAAGCTAAAGAACCCAAAACAGAGCGGGAGAAGAAGATTACCCGCGAGGTATTTTCAGTAAAAGGAGGGCTGTCGAACCTGATCATGGCGCTGGTTACGAAGATTGGAAAGCAGTGTATTCGTTTAACTATTAAGAACCTGAAAGTGATTCCTGCAGAATCCGGTTTTAACATCAGCTACAGCGGGTCGGGAGGTCTGCATTTTGACCGGGTCATTTCGACGGTGGGTGCTTATCAACTGAGATCTGTCTTTGAATTTTTACCTGCTCAGATGCTTAAAAAAGTTGAACAGTTAACTTATGCCCGTGTGGTTCAGGTTTCGCTTGGCTTTAAAAAATGGGAAGGATTGGAGTTGAAAGCATTTGGCGGACTGATCCCCTTCTGTGAAAACAGGCGGGTGCTTGGGGCACTGTTCCTGTCTTCTTTTCTTAAAAACCGGGCGCCGGAGGGAGGTGCATTAATTTCCACTTTCCTTGGCGGGGTCAGAAAACCGGAAATGGCCGATCTTGCTGATGATCAGATTGAAAGTATAGTTTCAGATGAAATAAAGTCATTGTTCCGTCTAACAAAATGGTCACCTGATTTGTTTGTTATCAATCGTTATCAAAAGGCTATTCCCCAGTATGGAATTGAATCGGAAGAAAAACTTGCCGCAATCACATTCATGGAAAAAGATTTTCCGGGACTAATCCTCGCCGGGAATATTCGTGACGGCATTGGCATGGCCGACCGGATCAGACAGGGGAGGGAAGTGGCGGATTTAGTGGTGAGTAGTGAGTAGCTTTTTCCGGTCTCCGGTTTCCGTTGTTCTTTACAATTTGACAGTTTAACAATTTGACAATTTTCATGAAAAAAGATTTGGTGTCAGGAACTTACCGGGATTTACAGCAAAAAATATGCAGTCAGTTGGAACAGGCTGACGGGAAATCTGTTTTCGCAGACGACGGCTGGGAAAGCGAGATTGGTCACGGGCACACCATGGTTTTTCAGCACGGCGATGCCATTGAGAAAGCAGCTGTTAACTTTTCGGCTGTAGCCGGTCGGGTGACTGAATCTATGAAGCAGGCCCTTAAAATTGAAGAAGGTCAGGACTATTTTGCCAGCGGTATTTCATCGATCATCCATCCGCTAAATCCTTTTGTACCGATTATCCATATGAATGTTAGGTACTTTGAATTAAGCTCCGGAAAATCATGGTTTGGCGGTGGAATTGACCTGACTCCCCATTACGTGGACAAAGAGGAAGCTGTCTGGTTTCACCGTGAGCTGAAAACGATCTGCGACGCGTTTGTTCCGGGATCTTACAAGAAATTTAAAGATTGGGCTGATACCTACTTTTACCTGCCTCACCGGGATGAAACGAGAGGAGTGGGGGGGATCTTTTTTGATCATCAGCCGGCTGCCGAAGAGTCCGCCTTCGGGAAGCTTTTCCGCTTTACCTGTGAGCTGGCAGAAGCCTATCCAGGGATCTATATTGAGTTGCTGAATAAAAACAGATTTCGCAGCTTCACTGAGCTGGAGAAGAATTGGCAAAACCTGCGAAGAGGCCGCTACGTCGAGTTTAACCTGTTATACGACAGGGGCACAAAATTCGGGATTGAGTCGGGGGGAAGAACCGAATCCATCTTTTTAAGCATGCCTCCTGTGGCAGCCTGGACCTATCATTTTAAACCGGAGGAGGATACACCCGAGGCCAGGACCCTAAGCCTGCTCAGAAAAGGAATCGATTGGGAGAGGAATAGTCGTAAGTAGTGAGTAGTGAGTAGTGAGTAGTGAGACCGGAGAGCAAGCTCTATGTTATTTTATTCTGGAACCTTTTTCCGGTCTCCGGATTCCGTTGTTCTTTGCAATTTGACAATTTAACAGTTTAACAATTTAGCAATTTTCCCATATGACTGATAATTCCAAACGCACAGCAATTTTGCTGGTCAATGTCGGGACTCCCGATGAACCGACTGTTCCTGCAGTCCGCCGGTATCTGTTTAATTTCTTAAATGACAGGCGGGTGATTGACCTGCCGCTGATCCCTCAGAAACTATTGGTGAACCTGATCATTGTTCCCTTTCGCGCGCCTAAGTCCACTGAACTTTATAAAATGCTTTGGACACCCGAAGGGTCTCCGCTGATGGTCAATGCCGAAAAGAACCGGGGAAAGCTTCAGACAGCCCTTGGCGATTCGTTTGAGGTCTTTATTGCGATGCGTTATGAAAACCCACCGCTTAAAAAAGTCCTGCATCAAATTCGTGACAGCCGGTTTGGAAAGCTGATCATCGTTCCGGTATTTCCGCAATATGCTTCATCAACCACCGGCACAGTCGGACAGTTTGTGTTCCGGGAGATCGCAGGCTGGAATGTGATGCCCGAGGTAAGCATGATCAGCCAGTTTTATGATCATCCGTTATTTATCAGGGCTTTTTCAGAAAGGATCAGGGAATACAAACCGGAAACCTGGGATCATCTTATTTTTTCGTATCATGGACTGCCGATGCGCCAGATCAGGAAAGTACATCCGCAGATTGATCCGGCCGGTTGTTCCTGTGAGAAAGCTTTGCCTGGCCATGGTAAATTTTGTTACAGGGCCACCTGCTATGATACTTCGCGTTTGCTGGCCGGCGCACTGGGGTTGAAAAAAGAAAACTATTCCGTTTCATTTCAGTCGCGGCTGGACAAGAACTGGCTGGAGCCCTTTACCGACGCCACGCTGATCAAACTGGCCAAAGAAGGACATAAACGGGTACTGGTCGTTGCACCTGCCTTTGTGGCTGACTGCCTGGAAACTACAGTTGAAATCGGCGTTGAATATCAGGATCTTTTTGAGAAACATGGCGGAGAGAAGGTTCAACTGGTCGAAAGCCTGAACGATCATCCGCTCTGGATTGAAGCGATGAAGGAGATCATCACGGGCACAGGGCATGGAGCATAGCGCACAGAGGAACCCGGAAGAGGGTAACAGGATAACAGGTCATGGAGGAGACCGGAAACCCGCGAAATGCCTAAATGATTTTCGGATTGTCTGACTGTCTGACGATCTGAAAATCTGAATATCTGACTGTCTGACGATCTGCTTTTAAACTATCCCGCTGAATCCCATGAATGCCATAGCCAGGATACCGGCAACGATCAGGGCAATCGGGTTTCCCCTTAATGCTTTGGGCACATTCATCAGGTCAAGGTGTTCGCGTATTCCTGCAAAGAGAAACAATGCCAGACCGAACCCAACCGCGTTACTCAGGGCAAAAACCACGCCCTCCATGAGGTTAAATTCTCGCTGGATCGTCAGGATAGCGACTCCGAGGATGGTACAGTTGGTCGTAATTAAAGGTAAAAAGACTCCCAGCGCCTGATAAAGAGCGGGACTCACTTTTTTGAGTATAATTTCGACAAGCTGAACCAGGGCTGCAATGACCAGAATGAATGAAATGGTCTGTAAGTACCCGATGTTAAGCGGGATCAGGATGTAGATCTGAACGAGATAGGTAACAATCGTGGCCAAAACCATGACAAACATGACAGCACCGGCCATCCCCAGGGCTGTAGAAATTCGTTTGGATACCCCCAGGAGCGGACAGATACCCAGGAACTGCGTCAATACAATGTTGTTGACAAATACAGCCGATATAATGATCAGAATATATTCCATGGCGGTGAATTATGCTTTATTTATTTTATTGACAATAGCCATCAGGAAACCCAAAACCAAAAACGCGCCCGGAGCAAGCACAAAAAGCAGCATCCCGTAATCTTCCGGGTAAACGGATATCCCAAAAATCCTGCCGCTTCCCAGAAATTCCCTGATCGCTCCAAGAACTGTTAAGGATAGTGAAAAACCGAGGCCCATACCTAAACCATCAATCATCGATGAGAACACACTGTTTTTAGATGCAAAAGCTTCGGCACGTCCCAAAACAATGCAGTTGACAACAATCAGGGGAATGAATATTCCCAGGCTTTTGAAAAGGCCCGGTGTATAGGCCTGCATACAAAGTTCAACGACCGTCACAAAGGCTGCGATAATCACAATGTAACTTGGAATACGCACCTTGTCCGGTATCCCGTTTTTTACAAGCGACACGAACAGATTTGACATGAACAGCACAAAGGTTGTTGCCAGACCCATTCCTAAACCGTTAATCGCTGATGAAGACACACCCAGCGTCGGGCACATACCCAGGACCAGCACAAAGGTTGGATTTTCTTTTAACAGGCCTTTCGTAAAATTATTCCATTGGTTCATCGTGTTGCATCTCCTTTTGTTGATTTACTTTGAGAAGTTATACTGTCGACGCTGGGACCGCCGTTCTCAATTTTATAGGTTTCATAAGCTCTTCGCACCGCTTCAAGAAACGCACGTGAAGTGATGGTCGATGCTGTGATGGCATCAACATCGCCTCCGTCTTTCTTCACGGTTAAGTTGTCTTTCCCGGGATTTCTCCCGATAATATTCTGTCCGGCTTTTTCGGCATTGTTGAACCAGACAGCCATTTTTGAACCTAATCCCGGTGTTTCTTTATGTTCCAGAACCTGATAGCCGGTAATGGTGCCATCAGGGCTAAAACCTGCCATAAGCTGGATCAGTCCGCCAAAGCCGTTTTTTGAATAGGTTTTGACTGCCACGCCAATCAGCTCCTTTGACTGATTATAGGCGGGGAAAAATTCCAGGCTGTCGCCTCCTTCTTTTGGTACAACTTTGATCGATTTACCCAACGCTGCAAATTCGGGAAGAATGCTCTTAATTGCATCGTTTTGGGCTTTCATTTTTGAAGCAACGATTGCATCATGCGTCATGTCCTGAACAAATCCTAGAATAAAAGCTGAAACCGCGGTGACCAGAAATAAAGTCAGCACCATGCTCAGGAATGTGGATTTTTTCTCAGCCATTGTTTTTCCCTCCAAACCGTTTGGGTTTCACATATGCGTTGATCAGAGGTGTGAAGCCATTCATAATTAAGATCGCAAAAGAAATTCCTTCGGGGTAAGCGCCGAAATTCCGGATAAGAATCGTAATAACGCCAATGCCCACCCCGAAAATGAGTTGTCCTTTGTGTGACATGGGCGAAGTGACCATGTCAGTGGCCATGAAAATGGCTCCCAGCATGGCTCCGCCTGTCAGCAGATGAAATAACGGCTCCATGAAGCGATCAGGATTGGCCATCCAAAGGATCCCCTGAAAGACAAACATGGTACCCAGTACAAAGACCGGAATATGCCAGGTAATGACTTTGGTCCAAAGCATGTATCCGAAGCCCATCAGCAAAAGCAAGGCTGAAATCTCGCCAAGCGATCCGGATATATTTCCATATAACAAATCGCTTCCTGCCGGTAGCTGGGGCATCAGGTCACTCAGGGGCTGTCCGCTTTTGATCCCTTCTTTGAGCATTCCAAGTGGTGTGGCGGCCGAAACGGCATCAACGGCGCCAACTTTTGGCCAGCTGGTCATTTGCACCGGGAAAGAGATCAGCATAAACACCCGTCCGACCAGCGCCGGGTTGAAGGGATTGTTCCCCAGCCCTCCAAACGACATTTTAGCCACGCCAATGGCAATAAAGGCTCCTGTAATGATCATCCATCCGGGAATCGACGCAGGTACATTAAATGCCAGCAAGAGGCCTGTTAAAGCGGCAGAACCATCTGTCAGATGTGTTTCCTGTTTCAGGATGAAACGCTGGATCAGGTATTCGAAGGCCATACATGACAGAATTGCAAGCAAGCTCACCCTGACTGCATCCAGTCCAAATGTAAAGATCGACCAGATCAGGGCCGGCACCAGCGCGAACAGGACCCGGTACATGATTTTATTCACCGAATCGTCCGAATGAACATGCGGTGAAGGGGATATCGTTAAAAGTTTGTTCATACCTTATAAAACTGTCAATTGGTATATTGTTAAATAATTAAATTCCAAAGAACCCGGAGACCGGAAAAAGGTTCCAGGGTAAAATAGCATAGAGCTTGCTCTCCGGTCTCACGACTTACTACTATTTCTTCCTCTCCCGGATCATTTTTCCTACTTTTCCCTTGCCCAAACGGATATAATCGAGCAGGGGGCGGTCGGCAGGGCAGGTAAAGGCGCATGAACCACATTCCATACAATCCATAATGTGATGTTCTTCAGCCTTATCCCAAATCTGCTTTTCAGAAACGGTCATTAAATAATAGGGTTCCAGTCCCATAGGACAAACTTCCAGGCAGCGCCCGCAACGGATACAGGATTGAACCTGTTTCCGCTTTGCTTCATTTTCGGGAATGAGCAGCACGCCTGAAGTTCCCTTCGTTACCGGGATATCCATTGAAGCAACGGCCTTCCCCATCATCGGACCTCCACTGATCACTTTACCCGTATCTTCGGGTAATCCGCCGGCAGCTTCGATCAGGTCCTGCACCGGAGTGCCTATACGAACTAAAAAGTTTGAGGGATTTTTTACTGATTTTCCGGTTACCGTGACGACCCTTTCAACCAACGGTTTATTTTTCTGGACGGCCTCATAAACGGCAAAAGCCGTTCCCACGTTGCTTACAACAGCTCCTACGGCAACAGGCAGGGCTCCTGAAGGAACCTCGCGGCCGGTAATCGCTTTAATCAGTTGTTTTTCACCTCCCTGCGGATATTTTACTTTCAGCGGAACAACCCCGATAGAGGCATCTGACGAAGTAAGCCTGCTTAAGTGTTCGATTGCATCGGGTTTGTTATTTTCAATGCCAATATATGCTTTTTCAACTCTCAGTGCGCACATCAGCAAGCGGATGCCCACAATGATCTCCCTGCCTTTTTCGAGCATTAAACGGTGATCGGAAGTCAGATAAGGTTCGCATTCCACACCGTTGATGATCAGCGTATCCGCTTTCATTCCTTGCGGAGGCACCAGTTTTACATGCGTGGGAAAAGTTGCTCCGCCCATGCCCACAACACCCGCAGCATTGATCTTGTCGATGATCGCTTTGCTGTCGGGACTGAACGCTTCGATCAGGTCTGCGCCCGTATCGATACTTTCATCCCATTCATCGCCTTCCACATCAATAAAAATGCCTTGCCTTGGATAGCCTGATGCATCCGGCGAAAGATCGATTTTTTTTATGGTACCTGATACCGACGAATGGATATTGGCAGAAACAAACCCTCCGGCCTGGGCAATCTTTTGCCCGGCTTTGACTTTGTCTCCCTTGGTTACCAAAACCTGTGCCGGCGCCCCAAGATGCTGGGTCACGGGTATAAAAACGCTTTTGGGTAAAGCCAGAATTTGAATGGCTTTACCGGCTGAAAATTTATTTTCGGCCGGGTGAACCCCTCCATGTTTAAATGTTTTTAACACGATCGGTCTCCTTATATTTCAGTATTTTCGGTATGCTCTGTTTCACTCATTGCCACTCCTTTGGCTAAAGCGGTGGCTTCCGCTTCCTGTACGGGTTTTGGAGGAAGGTCAGTCTTTAATTTTCGCGGCGGAAAATTCAGCTCGATGATCGAATTGGTGGGACAAACTTCCACGCATTTCCGGCACAGCCTGCACTTATCTGAATCGATAAATGCCAGGTTATTCCCCATGGTAATGGCTTCGTACGGACATACCTTAAAGCATTTACTGCACCCAATACAGGCTACTTCACACGATTTTTTTGCCACGGCGCCTTTATCCTCATTCCTGCAGGCCACATAAATCTTGCGGTCTTTCGGGACTTTCCTGCGCAATTCGATCAGACTCTTCGGACAGGCAACAACACAGGCTCCGCAAGCCACGCACTTGTCATCAACAACTTCCGGTAATCCGGTCAGCGGGTTCATGTGGATGGCATCAAAATCGCAGGCTGTCACACAGTCCCCGTGTCCCAGGCAACCATACTGGCATCCGGTATCGCCACTGTAGAGGCTGGCCTCGGCTGCACACGAAGAAACGCCATCGAAATAATTGGTTTTTGGACGAAATTCGCAGGTTCCGTTACAACGAACCACGGCTACCCGGGGAGCTTTCTGAACAGGCTGAAGCCCTAAAATAGCAGCCACACCACTCATCGTATCATTTCCTCCAACCGGACAGAAAAGATCTGACAGATCATTTGCTTTTACGCATGCTTCGGCAAAAGCCCGGCATCCTGCATGGCCGCACCCTCCGCAATTGGCACCGGGCAGGCTGTGTTCAACATCATCGATCCGTGGATCTTCATATACTTTAAACTTTTGAGCCACAAAGAACAGGATCACTGCCGAAAAGGTCCCGATGGCGCTTAAAGTTAGTACCGTATAAACAATGGTCATACTCATATTCATTATTGTAAAGGCCCGATCGTAAAATCGAAGCTTCGTTTTAACCTGTTTCTGAATACATATAGGATCAGATAATAGGGGATCAGGATGCCTAGTGAAAGAAGGCCGCTCAAACCTTCGCTCGCGGTTAGATTGGTGGAAATGATCAATACCGCCATAACCAGCATAAATGGTAAAAAATAAGCAAAAAATAAAGCCTTGTATCCCTGGGAAGTCTTTCCGGTAACAAGTACCTGCTGACCGATCTGAAATTCACCGTCGCAACGACTGATTTCAATTTCCTTTTCTGTCATGTCAGCCGCAGAACATGCTCCTTTGGCATGGCAGGCAGCACATGCCGATTCGGCAATAATGCCAACAATGATCCTTCCTTGTGAAAATTCCTTTATGATCCCTTTATGTGAAACATCACCCGACATCTTCAACTTTTAGCAATTTCCGATGCAAAACTATATATGTTTCTATTAGTTATTTGTGTTGTAAAATCATTTTTGGAGGAATTGCAGCAATTTATAATTAATTCAAATAGCCGGTACCGCTGTCAATCAACTAATCGTGCTCCAGTCAAATTCGGTATTTTTCATTTTAATCAGATGATAAAGCAGCAGTTGGTTTTCCTGTTTCTCCAGTTTCGGATCGTTGTCCAGAATATCTGCGGCGACCGTTCTTGCAATTCGTAAGATTTCACCGTCCTTACCCAGATTGGCAATATTCAGGTTAATACCCAGGCCGCTTTGCTGTGTTCCTTCCAGATCGCCCGGTCCGCGAAGCTGAAGGTCCACCTCCGCGATTTCAAATCCGTCATTGGTCCTGACCATGGTTTCAAGCCGCTTTCTGCTTTCGTTGCTGATCTTATAGGACGACATCAGCAGGCAATACGACTGTTCCGCACCCCGTCCAACACGGCCCCGCAACTGGTGAAGCTGCGAAAGTCCGAACCGTTCGGCGCTTTCAATAACCATCACCGAGGCATTGGGTACATCCACGCCCACTTCAATCACCGTGGTTGCAACAAGCACCTGTGTTTTCCCATCTTTGAACAACTGCATTTCCTGATCTTTGTCTGCTGATTTCATTCGCCCGTGAACCATGCTCAGCTTATACCGGGGAAAAACCTCTTTCAACAATTCATACCCGTCTTCCAGATTTTTCAGGTCCATCTTTTCCGATTCACTGATGAGTGGATAAACTACATACACCTGACGCCCGGCCTCCACCTGCTGCCGGATAAACTGGTAAACTTCCTTTCGCCGGCTTTCAAAAAAATGGCGGGTCTCGATCGGCTTACGTCCGGGAGGAAGCTCATCAATGACCGAAACGTCCAGATCGCCATACAGGGTCATGGCGAGCGTTCTGGGAATAGGGGTAGCTGTCATAACCAGCACATGAGGCGGGATACCTGCATTCTTCTTCCACAACGATGCCCGCTGGGCCACGCCGAAACGATGCTGTTCATCGATAATCGCCAGACCCAGCCGTTGAAAATTGACAACATTTTCGATCAATGCGTGGGTTCCGATCAGCATTTGGATTTCACCCGATTCCAGTTGCCGGTGAATGACTTTTCGTTCTTTGGCTTTCGTTGATCCGGTTAACAGGGCGATATGAACATTGATTCCGGCGAGCATTCTGACGATTGTTTGATAATGCTGGTTTGCGAGGATCTCAGTAGGCGCCATCAGGCTGACCTGAAAGCCATTATCGAAAGCAATTAAAGCGATCATTAATGCAACAAGCGTCTTTCCGCTTCCCACATCTCCCTGCAAAAGACGGTTCATCTGAATGCCGCTGCCAAGGTCTTTCCTGATCTCCCTGATCACTTTCATCTGCGCCTGTGTAAGCTCAAACGGCAGGTTATTTTCGTAAAATTTATTGAAGTTATAACCAACCCGTTCAAAGATGAACCCTTTGAATGCCTCCGATCGCTTATGCTTTAGACGGAGGATCTTTAGCTGAATGTAGAAAAGTTCTTCAAATTTGAGTCTGAAGGTTGCTTTCTGCAAAACATGCGTGTTTTCAGGAAAATGAATTTGCCGGAGCGCCTGGGCCAGCGGCATCAGCTTTAATTTTTCGCAGATCGAAGGTGTAAGCGTTTCATAGATCTTTCCTGCCAGAGCAACCGCGAGGTTATACTGTAGCTTATTGATGGCCCGGGTGTTCAAGAAACGCTTTTTTAATGTTTCAGTGGTATTGTAAAATGCCTGTAAGACGCCGGTATTGATCTGTTCTCCTTCGCTTCCTTCCAGTTCCGGATGAATGATATTGACCCGGCCGTTAAACACCGATGGTTTGCCAAAGGCAACGTAGGTGGTTTCTGTTTTCAGATTTTCACGGATATATTTAATGCCCGAAAACCAAATGAGGTCAAGGCTTCCGGTTTCATCATAAAAAACCGCCGACAGCCGTTGCCTGTGCGATTCTCCGATGAGCTGGAATGACCTGATTTTGCCTTTAACCTGAATGTAGGCGTCATGCGTGCTGATCTCCCTGATTTTATGGAGTTTCGTGCGGTCGATATATTTATAGGGGAAATAGTATAACAAGTCCCGGAAGGAGCAGATAGCCAGCTCCTTTTTCAAAAGTTCCGCTCTTTTGGGACCGACGCCCTGAAGAAATTTTATGTCTTGATCTAAGAATTCAGGCATGAAGCAAAGATAAAAACGATTTGCTATTAATAAAAACGTGGTCTTTTTTCTTGTTTTATTATGTACATTTCAGGGAGATCATTATTTTTACTGGAAAATAGAAACAATTTTGTCAATGTGCTTTTAAAACAATAACCCGGGGAACAGTTAAAATGAAGGAAGTCATTCGCTTAGTCGACATTGTTAAGAATTACAAAGTCGGTACACAACTTGTCAGGGCCTTACGTTCGGTTAGCCTGCAAATCAATGCAGGGGAGTACGTAGCGATTATGGGGGCCTCGGGATCGGGAAAGTCGACCCTGATGAATGTGCTTGGATGTCTGGATACGCCCACCAGCGGTACTTATATCTTAAACGGGCAGGATGTCAGCCATTTGATCGACGATGAACTGGCGGAGATCCGTAATTCAGAGATTGGTTTTATTTTTCAGACGTTTAATCTTCTGCCGAGGAATTCGGCTTTGGAAAATGTAATGCTTCCATTGGTCTACGCCGGGGTAAAAAAAGACATGCGGCTGGAACGCGCGGAGCAAATGCTGACCGATGTCGGTTTGGCTGACCGGGTTGATCACAAGCCCAATGAATTGTCGGGCGGTCAGCGCCAGCGTGTGGCGGTGGCCCGGGCTTTGATCAACAATCCGGCTATTTTGCTGGCCGATGAACCTACCGGAAATCTTGATTCCAAAACTTCGGAAGAAATTATGCAGTTATTTTCGAACATCCACAAACAAGGAAACACATTAATTGTTGTAACGCACGAAGAGGATATCGCCCGTCATGCGCACCGGATCATCCGGCTGAAGGACGGGCAGATCGAGTCCGATGTTGTTAATCCAAATCCAAAGTATTGAATGGCAAAGGAGATGCGTATCTATACAAAAACCGGTGACGATGGTACCACCGGGCTGATTGGCGGAAGCCGGGTGAAAAAATATGATGTCCGGCTCGAAGCGTATGGAACGGTCGATGAGTTGAACAGTCATATTGGGCTGATCCTTACGGCAGAAATTGATGAAAGGGCGCGGAAAATGCTGACTGAAATTCAATCAAAGCTTTTCATAATTGGTTCTCAGCTTGCCATGGACGATGAGGCTGAAAAAATAATGCCACGAATTCCCTGTTCGGAAAAAGACATTGAACAGCTTGAGGAGGAAATGGATCATATGTTTGAGGTGTTGCCGCGGTTGAATCATTTTATTCTGCCCGCAGGCAGTCCCGGAACTGCTTACGCGCACATTGCAAGGACGGTTTGCCGCAGAGCGGAACGGCGGATTGTTGAGCTTTCAGACAAAAAAGAAATCGAGCCAGGACTGATTAAATATATCAATCGCCTTTCCGACTATCTTTTTGTTTTGGCCCGCAAAATCAATCTTGATCATCAACGTGAAGAAATTCTGTGGGTTCCGGGAAAAAAACCGGCCAGATAAATCCGGATGCAGGACGATTTTGAAATGATTATATGATTGGAATAAAGAGTTGATTTTGCAGGCAAAAAATTAGAAATACATGAATTAATTTTTTATATATTCGCAAAAGTAAAAAATGCATAAACTAAATACCTTCGAATATGTACTGGACATTAGAACTGGCATCAAAACTGGAAGATGCACCCTGGCCGGCCACCAAGGATGAGTTGATTGATTTTGCAATACGCTCAGGAGCGCCGCTCGAGGTTATCGAAAATTTACAGGAGATTGAGGACGAAGGCGAGATCTATGAGAGTATTGAGGATATCTGGCCTGATTATCCGAGCAAGGATGATTTTTTCTTCAATGAAGATGAATATTGAAAGGTAAAAAATGGGATTCAACAGGTAGCAGGATTGGATCCTGCTATTTTTGCTCTTCAACCGGTTTGTTTTCTTCTTTTAGAAAAATGTCCATGTACGATTTTGGCCGCAGCTCATCCAGCCATATAAATCCCGGAAGCGTCGTTTCCTGATCGCCGATATCTGCAACAGGGGATAACTGGCCATCGGGTGAGGTAATAAACACAATTCGGGTTACTTTCCGTTGTATCAGGTAGATCATGATGTTGCTCCCCTGAGCTTTGTTTAATCCAATAATACCGTTGTCATCGCGGGCATAGTAAAGCGATTCACCGTTTCCATCCACATTGATTTTGTAGAGGTCCTTCTTCCGGATATAGCCGGTCATATCTCTTCCTTTGATTTGATTGAATTTGGCAGTATCTTCTTCCTGGGAAATAATAAAAGCGTCTTCTCTCATTTCAACGGTTTGATTTTCCTTGTCCACCGTAATCATTTCAATATAATTGGATGTCATTTGATTACCGCCCGACCATACCACGGGTTCCCGATACATCTGAAGGGTTGAGTCTTTTGACCAGTATACCAGGGAATCACATTTTCCCTGCATGTCAGCCCTGTAAAACCGGACACCAAAATACGCCCTGACAATCTTTTGGTCAGGAATTGTGTCCGGGATCGTTTTTAAGGTATCCGCATGGAGAAAGAGTGTATCCTGCTCCGAATAATACCAGAACTGGGCAGAGTCTGTTATTTGCGATGTCTTTTGGATATCATTGTAAACGGCTTTGTCTCCCTTAACGATCACGTGGTTTTTCAGATCATGAATATCGGCATTACCGAGTGCGATCCCGTCACCACTCACTTTGTCATAAAAAATGGTGTCTGCCGTTACATGCTGTTCGTCTGTCGTGATTACTGGTCGTTTGAACAAGTCCGCTTTCCCGGTTTTTGTATTGTAAAAGCCATCAATGGCGTAAAGATTTTGTTTTTCATTATAGATATTGGTCGGCCCCACAATGGATGCAATCCCCGTTTTCATTTCATAAATCAGGGTGTCAGACTCAAGGGTATAATCCTCCGTCACCGATTTAACTTCCGTTTTGAAATAGGCCTTGTCCAGGTCCACGTAATATTCGCCGATCTTGCTTGTTAACGTGCTGGTACTGTCGACAATCGTTCCGTAATGGTCGTAATAACCAACATTCCTGTTCATATCATAGTTCAGCGTATCGGTGGTCAAGGTGGTCGATTTGTTGACCAGTTTCACATGGTTTCTGGCTTTTGCCCATCTGGTGTCGCCATTATAATTAACGAAATCGGCATACAAATGAAGGGTATCATCCTTCAGGATATGAACATGTCCAAAACCATCGACCACGTTTGTATTGGTATACGAGTAGGCACTGTCACACCACATCACAATCGTGTTATGTCTGATCCTGACATTTCCGATCAATCGTTGTGCGTTGGCGATAACCGATTCATTTTGCAATAAAACGTCAGCTTGTTCAATATCCACTTTTTTCCTTGTCTGAGCCAAAAGTCCGTATGGCAATATCCAAAGAAGCAAAAGCCAGATCCTGAACAAACGAACGCCTGATGTTCTTCCGGAATGATTCATTGCTTATTCTAAATTCCCGTTATTTTTTCCAGCCTTTGAATTTAAAGTTACAGTTCATATAAGTATCGTCAACATGAATGTACGTTTTTGACTGCTGTTCAGATACCCATTTGTTGATCGCTTCTTCCTGTTTTTCCTGCAGATAGAGATCGTGCAAAAACTGATAGTCTTCCTGCAGGTTTGCCCGGTGCTCCTTTGTTTTGCTGATCAGCTTGATCACTTTATATACCAGCCGCTGTTTTTCGTCAACCGAGCTAAATGGTTCCGATATTTCATTTTCCTTCATTCCATCCAACACTTTACTAACCTCCGGCTCCAGTTCTTCCTTTTTCCACTTGGAAGACATCGTATAAGGATTAATCGCGATTCCCCCGCCGTTCCTGGAATTTTTATCTGCTGAATAATGCAACGCGGCTGTTTCGAAGGTGATTTTTCCTTTTCTGATTATCGTTGCCAGGCTGTCCAGACTGCCCGACGCTTTTTGCAAGGCATCTTTCGATGGCTTTGGTTTCAGCAGGATATGACGGGTATTGATTTGTTCCCCTCTTCTTCCGATTAACTGGATAATATGATAGCCGAATTCACTCTTCACCACGTTCGAAACACGGTCTTCCTTCAGGTTAAATGCAGCAGAAGCATAGGCCGGGTCGAGCTGACCCCTTCCCTGGTATCCGATTTCGCCGCCGTTAGGCGCCGAAGTGGGATCCTCCGAGTATAAGACAGCAAGGACAGAAAAGCTCGAACCATCTTCAACTTGCTTTTTGTATTCCCTTAGCCGCGATTTGATCTCATTTTCCTCTTCCAGTGTGATGGGAGGGAATACAGAAATCTGGGCATATTCAACCTGCTCTTCGACCATCGGGATTTTTTCCTTGTCCATATTCCGGTACTTATAGCGAACCTCTGCCGGTGTGACACTGACTTTGTCGGTTATTTTACCACGCATCTGATTGGTCATCAGTTGATTGCGGATGACTTCTTCCAGGTCGGCCTTGATCGCCGCGATCGACTTTTGAAAATATTTTTCCACGGCCTGTTCCGAACCCAGATTGCGGGTAAAGTACTGCATTCTTTGATCCATATTTTGGTTGATCTGGCTTGGCGTTACGATAATTGTTGTATCCAGTTCTGCCTCGGCAAGCAATAGTTTTTCGACCAGAAAATTCTCAAGGATCTCACATTTCATATCGCCGTCTGAAGTGACTCCCTGGGCCTGGTTTTGCATATCCATGCCCTCAATATCCGACTTCATGATAATATTACTCCCGACTACCGCGATAATCTGGTCTACGATTTTATCCTGGGCCCAAACAACCGTTGTGCCTGTCAGAACGAAAAATACAATAAAACCAGTTAGAATTTTTTTGAACATATTAGTCATTTTTGATATTAAAAATCTTGAATTTGCCGGATGCCAGACCTTCACTGTAAATGTCATCCTCAATATTGCGGAGGAACTTTACTTTACGCTCATTCAGCAGGATGCTCCTGATTTCGGGTTCCACGTAGGCAACAGGGGCAACCTGTCCCTCCAAACGGAAATCACGGATGCAAATAAAGTAATAATAATCTGTATCGCTGCTCTCCATATACTTGTTTCTTCTGAAAAACCGTTCTTCATCGTCTATTTCCTCAGGGAACTGATGAATGACATTTTCTGAGATAACCCATTTGTCCTCAAAACGGTCATATGTTTTGGCGTATTGAACGCTGTATTCATCCAACCGGGCCAGTTCCCTCGGATCTTCGCTCCTGGTCAGATCTTTCACGATTTCCGGATTGGCAACCTCGAGCGGGATTTTCAAATATATCGCTTTGACAATGTTTCTTTTCAATATAAATTCATTCTTGTGTTTGTCATAATAGTCGCTGACCTCTGCATCGGTGATCACGGTGTCCATTTTTTGAACCAGTAATTCATTTTTATAGCGGTAGGTGAGCAGCGAGTTTCGATATTCTTCCAACTCTTTCTCAACATCTTTTTGTTCGGGTGTAAGATTTTGTTCAGCATTGAGGATAACCAGTTCCGACCGAACCCATTTTTTTATAAAATCATCAACCCACAAAACGCTGTCCGTATTGGAAAGACTTTCGGGGAACAGGATTTCAATATCTTCCTTGTACAGGACGCGTTCACCAACCTGAGCAAGAGGTGTTTTATTCAGTGGTTCCTGCTGGCAGGCTGCTAGAAGAAAAATGACCACAATGCCGTACCATTGCTGCTTCATGTGCTTTAACTGTAATTTTGTTGCAATTAATCGCCAAAACTACGAAAAATAAACGGATATTGCTTTTATTTACATTTGGCAGATTGCCCTTAAAAATTTAAATTTCATTAAAATTTGTTAAGCTGGTAATCCGGAAATTTTCCGTGTAAAGAAATAGAAATTGAGCGAATTTAAAGCCATATTAACCCGGTATTGGGGATACACCGCATTTCGGCCTTTGCAGGAGGAGATCGTCCGTTCTGTTGCCGCGGGAAAGGACACTCTGGGTTTAATGCCTACCGGGGGAGGGAAATCGATTACCTTTCAGGTCTTTTCCTTATCCAGGCCGGGGATCTGCCTGGTTGTGACCCCCCTGATCTCCTTAATGAAGGATCAGGTGGAAAACCTGCAGAAAAAAGGGATAAGAGCCCTGGCTATTCACTCGGGAATGACTATCCAGGAGGTCAGACTGACCTTTGACAGTGCTGCCTGGGGTGATTATAAATTCCTGTATATTTCGCCTGAGCGGATAGCCACGGATCGTTTCAGGGAACGCCTTCATCAGATGAATGTCAATCTGATCGTTGTGGATGAAGCCCACTGTATTTCCCAATGGGGTTACGATTTTCGTCCTTCTTACCTCCGTATCCGGGAATTGCGTGAACTGTTGCCCGGCGTGTCTGTGCTGGCATTAACTGCAACAGCAACTCCCGATGTGATCAAAGACATTCAGAAACAACTGAATTTTAGCAGAGACAACGTTTTAAGAACAAGTTTTTTCAGGAGCAATCTCAGTTATCTTGTTCGGGAACGGGAAGATAAGATGCAGTATTTACTCCAATCAGTACTCAAAGCGGAAGGAAGCGGTATTGTGTACGTCAGATCCAGAAAAGCCACACGTGAAGTCACTGAATTCCTCAGGAAAAATAAGATCTCGTCCGACTATTATCATGCCGGCCTCCCCGCCGCGGAGAGGAGCCGGAAACAGGAAGACTGGAAGGCGGGCAGGATCCGGGTTATCATAGCCACCAATGCGTTTGGTATGGGCATTGATAAACCCGATGTCCGGTTCGTGATCCACCTGGGCCCGACCGATTCTCCCGAAGCCTATTTCCAGGAGGCGGGCAGAGCGGGCAGGGACGGAAAAAAAGCTTACGCTGTTCTGATTTCGGCCCGTTCCGATGAGCTGGCAATGAAAAAGCGGATCGGGAAAGCTTTTCCTCCGCTCGATGTGATCAGGCGCGTTTACCTGGCTTTATGCAATTCGCTTCAATTGGCTGTGGGATTTGGGAAGGATCAGATCTTTGATTTCAACATAGGCGAATTCGCCTCTTCCTTCAATCTTCCGATCAACACGATTTTGAGCAGTCTTAAAATACTTCAGCGTGAAGGTTACCTTGAGTTGACCGAAGAGCTGGATAATCCATCCAGACTGCATTTTATCGTGGGAAGGGATGACCTCTACCGTTTTCAGGTGGCCAATGCGACTTTTGACGGTTTCATTAAGTTGCTTCTGCGTTCCTATTCAGCCCTGTTTACCAATTATGTGGGAATTGACGAAGACCTGCTTGCAAAACGCGCTAATATTCCTGTAGAAACCATTTACCGGTTTCTGAATCTTTTAAGCGCCAATAAAATCATTCATTATATTCCGCGAAAAAGAACACCGTTTATTATTTTTACGAAAGAAAGACTGGACATTGACCGGGTGAAAATCTCCAAAGAAAATTATACCGACCGGAAAAAAGATTTTCAGAAGCGTACCGATGCCATGATCCATTACATGACTGAAAGACTAAAGTGCCGAAGCCAGTTATTGCTTGAGTATTTTGGTGAAGCCGATTCGGTCCGTTGCGGGAAATGCGATGTTTGCCTGGCTCAAAATGAACTGGGTCTCAGTCAGCTCGAATTTGACAACATCAGTAATTTGCTGGAGCAGTATCTTCAGGAACCGCGTTTGTTTGAGGAGCTTGTCTTTAAGATCGACCGCAATGAGGATGAAATCATCCAGGTGATCCGCTGGCTGATCGACAATGGAAAAATTGTTCACCGTATCGATAACAGGCTGGAATGGAAGGAAGAGAAGAAGTAATGAGCAGTCGTGAGTAGCGAGGAGTTCCATTGTTCAACAGTTTTACAATTTGTCGGTTTGGCAATTCAGTTCCGGGAAATTCTTCTTATTTTTGCAGGATAATTTTCAACTATGGCAGACGGGCAGTTAAATCCTATTGTTTATTCAAAGAATGTTATTGAGTTTGTGACAGTTGCCAATGAATATTGTAAATTTGTGGAATCGGCCGGGGGCGAGGATGTTCGTATCATGCTGGGGAAAGCTCAAAAACTGCTTCCGTTATTGTATTTGAAAACAAGTATTCTTCCGGAATTTGAAAGTGCAGCAGAAGTGGAGCCGGAAAAATTTGTGACCGAGGTAGATTACAATTTTCTTCAGCAGCGGATCATGAACCTGTTAGGCCCCCATGATGATTATCAGGAAGTTTTTGATCCGGAAATGCAGTTCAGTGATGCCCCGCTGACGTCCAGCATATCTGAAAATCTTACTGATATTTATCAGGATCTGAAGGACTTTATCCTCGCATACCGGATCGGGGACGATCTGGTGATGCAGGAAGCGCTTTGGGGATGTATGGCAAGTTTTAGGAACTATTGGGGTCAAAAACTGGTCAATGGTCTGCGTGCCATTCATTCGCTGCTATACAGCCAAACTGATTTTAATCAGGATTTTGAATTGCCGTCTGATGAAAATGAAAAGAATAAGCCGGATTGGCTGAATGATTTATTTAATAAACAGATTGATTAAAGATGTTTCAAGAATATATTACGAGAGAAGAACTTGATGAATTACCATTAAAAGCTTTTGAAGGAGAGATTGTTGTCGTTGACAAAACGGAAAAACTCGAATCAGCGATTCATTATTTGTCCAATCAACGTATGATCGGTTTCGATACAGAAACAAAACCATCATTTAAAAGAGGTCAGGTCAATCAGGTTGCTTTGCTTCAACTGGCGACCGGTAAAAAGGCATTTCTTTTCCGGATCAATGAAATCGGGTTACCTGATCCGTTAAAAAAAATCCTTTCCAACCCCGAGATTCTTAAAGTAGGGGTGGCTATTCACGATGATATAAAAGGACTGCAACGGATCAGCCCGTTTAAACCTGCCGGTTTTATTGAATTGCAGCAGGAAGTGAAAGATTATGGTATTAATGATTTCAGTCTGAAGAAAATTGCAGGCATTGTGTTGGGGGTCCGGATTTCAAAATCACAGCGTCTGTCGAACTGGGAGTCGGGTGAACTGACCGAGGCGCAGCAATGCTATGCAGCCACTGATGCCTGGATCTCATTCCGGATCCTTCATTCCTTATCCGCAAAATCATTATGACAGAAATTAAAGCGACCGTTGTTCTTGGTAAGGGAAAAGAACAATCATTACAGCGGTTTCATCCCTGGGTTTTTTCAGGCGCTATTCAAAAAATTGAAGGCGCAGTGAATGAAGGAGACCTGGTGAAGGTGATTTCTTCAAACCGTGAGTTTTTAGCCATCGGACATTACCAGGTAGGTTCCATCGCAGTCAGGGTCATCTCTTTTAAGGATGTCCCGGTCGACGCGGCTTTCTGGAAAGCCAGGCTGGCCGGGGCCGTCGCATTACGCCTATCGCTTGGATTACTGAACAGTGATCAGACCAATGTTTTTCGTCTTGTTCATGGCGAAGGCGATGATATGCCGGGTTTGGTGATCGATTTTTATAACGGAACGGCCGTTCTCCAGGCCCATTCAGTTGGCATGTTCCTGATCCGGATTGAACTGGCGCAGTTACTGAAAGATATTCTGGGAGACCGGTTAGCGGCCGTTTATGACAAGAGTGACAAAACCCTTCCTTTAAAGGCGGCTGTTCGTCCGGAAAATGAATATCTTTTGGGAAATTCGCCTTCTGCTGTCGTGAAGGAATATGGCAATTCTTTTCATGTTGACTGGGTGGAAGGTCAAAAAACAGGCTTTTTCATCGATCAGCGTGAAAACCGGCATCTGGTACAGCAATATGCTTCAGGAAGGGATGTTCTGAACATGTTCTGTTACAGTGGCGGATTCTCATTTTATGCCCTGCGGGGCGGCGCACGGATGGTCCATTCGGTCGACGCATCGGCAAAGGCAATCGAACTAACCGACCGGAATGTGGCGCTTAATTTTCAGGATGATCCAAGGCATACATCCTACCTGGCCGATGCGTTTGAATTTATGCGCGGGATTAAAGACAAATATGACCTGATCATACTTGATCCGCCGGCATTTGCCAAACACCGCAATGCCCTGCATCAGGCTCTTCAGGCGTATAAAAAATTGAATGCCAGAGCTTTCGAGGAAATACGACCTGGAGGTATCGTATTTACATTCAGTTGTTCGCAGGTTGTTTCCAAAGAAAAATTCAGGGAAGCTGTTTTCTCCGGAGCAGCGATCTCGGGACGGCAGGTCCGTATTCTTCATCAACTGAATCAACCTGCCGATCATCCCGTCAACATCTATCACCCGGAAGGTGAATATCTGAAGGGGCTTGTCCTCTGTGTTGATTAATTACGCCGCAACGTGCTTTTTAAAACAGGTCTGTGACCAATAAACAGACCTGTTCCAGAAACAGGGTGTCTTCCGGTTTAAACGGGGCGGGAGAGTGGCTGTCGATATCCAGCTCAGCAACGAATGCTCCGTCTTTCAGCACGGGAACGACGATCTCCGCCTGAACATCAATACTGCAGGAAATATAATTGTCCTCCCGGCTGACATCCTGAACAACCACGGTTTGTTTTTTTGCTGCAACCTGTCCGCACACACCTTTACCAATTGCAATATGGGTATGCTCGGTCGGTTTTCCGGCATAAGGCCCCAAAACCAGTCCGCCGTTTTCAGGAATGTAGAAACCCACCCAGTCATAATGGTATATGCGGTCTTTCAACAACCCGCAAATCTGCAAAAGCAGGTCTTTCGGCTGCAGCGCGATCAAATCTTTTATTTCAGCCAACGTCTTTTCAAAAATTGAATTCATGGAAGTTGTATCGTGGTTAAATGGCTCAAATGTTTTTACTACTCGCTGCTTTTTTTGATTACAATTTGATTTTCATGGGTGATCTTTTCGCAGTAGAGGCATTTCAAAGCCAGAGGCAACTTGCTGATTACCCGGAAAGATGTCGTTACCGGTTCATTGTTGGTAATGCATTTCGGATTAAAGCATTTCACAATACCTATTACTTCATCAGGTACTTTCACGACCTTTTTTTCCACGACTTCATAATCACGGATGATATTCAGCTTTGCATTTGGCGCAATTAAAGCGATCTTATTGATGTCGTCATCTTCAAAAAACTTATTTGAAATTTTTATAATGGCCTTTGCTCCCATCTTTTCACTGTCCAGGTTTGCTCCGAAGGTGATCATGTTTTTGGTTTTATCGAGCTTCAGAATTGAAATGACCTTAAACAGATTTTCGGATGGTATATGATCGATGACGGTGCCTTCGCTGATGGCGCTGACTTTGAGTTTCAGCTTCTTTTTTATCGGATCCTTCATGGTTTATTATTTTAAATTTAAGGTGTGGGCAATGATGGCTTCGCGTGTGAATACTCCATTTCTGGCCTGGTCAAAGTAATAGGCTTTTTCATTTTGATCGACATCCGGATGGATCTCATTAACCCGGGGCAGCGGGTGCAGGATCCGCATGTTCGGTTTGGTATTGGCAAGCATACTGTTGGTCAGGATATAAACATTTTTGACCTTTTCGTATTCAATCGGATCAGAAAACCGTTCTTTCTGAACGCGGGTCATATAAACAATGTCAGCTGCCGAGATGATATCAGAGAATTCGCGGTGTTCAAAGTAACGGATCTTTTTTTCACGCAGGTAAATCTTGTATTCTTCGGGCATCTGGAGTTCTTCAGGAGCGATGAAGTTAAAGATCGGGTTGTTGAACTGGGAAACGGCCATCAGCAGGGAATGGACGGTCCGGCCATACTTCAGATCACCGACCATGAAAATATTCAGGTTGTCGAGTGTCTTTTGGGTTTTGATGATCGAGTACATGTCAAGCAGCGTCTGGGTGGGATGCTGATTGGCGCCGTCGCCCGCATTGATCACCGGCACACCCGATATTTCAGCCGCATAACGGGCGCTCCCTTCCAGGGGGTGGCGCATGACGATCAGATCGGCATAATTTGAAACCATGCGGATCGTGTCGTGCAAAGTTTCCCCTTTCGTTACGCTTGATGAATTGGAATCGGAAAAACCGATGATCCGTCCTCCCAATCTGTTTATGGCCGTTTCAAAGCTGAGACGGGTACGGGTCGAAGGTTCAAAAAACAATGAAGCGACCACTTTCCCGTCCAAAAGTGTCTGGTTGGGATTGGCTTCAAAGTCAGCGGCCAGTTCCATGATACGCAGGTACTCGTCCTTCGAATAATCCATGATGGAGATCAAATCTTTCTTCATATCCTATTTTTTAATATCAGGTGTCCACCCGTAAATATCCGGATCCCGGGAATAAAAAAGCCAACAGGAATAAACTCGCTGTTGGCTTTTTTCAACATGGGCAATTGGTCTGAATACCTGTTACGATCCGGATAATGGTTAATTTTATTGCTGTGTCTGAAAATGAAAAATGAGTTGACCGGGTGATTTTGATCACATCCGGAATAATCATATTGCAGAATCAACTGTTTCATCAAAGCACAAAATTAACGATTCAGGATTGAATTCAAACTATATTTTGTGATGACTTTCGTGTTATTTTTTAACAGGCTGTTCGCTGGTGGTTTCGACAATAACCCCTTCTATTTGACGAAGAAGTTCAAAGACCTCAGTGGCTTCACTTTGCCTCACTGAGCTGAAAATCCGGCATTGCAGGTCAAACTCATTTTTCTTTTGAGGAAGGTCTTTCTCCCTGAAAATTTTCATGACCCGGTTCATCTGCGTGTAGTCAAACCGGATGAAAAAAGGAGTTTCAATGATTTTCGTGATTAGCCTGGCATTTTGAAGGGCATCGGCAGCGGCTTCCCCGTATGCCTTAATTAATCCGCTCACACCAAGAAGCGTTCCGCCAAAATACCGGACAACCACAATCAGGATATTGGTCAGATCGAGTCGCTGGATTTGACCCAGAATGGGTCTTCCTGCAGTGGAAGAGGGTTCGCCGTCGTCATTGGTCCGGAATCGGTCCTTTGCGGCTCCAAGGCGCCATGCAAAACAATGATGCCGGGCCGAATAGTGCTCTTTTTTGAGCGTCCGGATGTATTCTTTGATTTCATCTTCTGATTCCACAGGCCACGCATAAGCCAGAAATTTACTGCCTTTGTCTTTATATGATCCGGCTGATGCTTTTTCTATGGTAAGGTAGGTATCGGTCATCGATAAAAGAGATTCCCGCCTGAGCGGGAACATTTACATCTTTAATTTTCTTTCAATTTCATCAACAAAGTGTCGGAAACTTTTATCCGTATCGATCAGATTATTTACTGTTTTACAAGCGTGCAGCACCGTCGCGTGATCCTTGTTGCCGATCTGTGAACCGATGGACGCCAGTGAAGATTTTGTCAGATTTTTCGAAAAATACATGGCCAACTGCCGCGCCTGGACAATTTCCCGCTTGCGCGTCTTGGTCTGTAACTGGTTGACCGGTAAATTAAAATAATCACAGACGACTTTTGATATATAATCGACCGACAATTCCCTGATGGAACTCTTAACCAGCTTATTGATCATTTCACTGGCTAATTCCGGCGTGATTTCCTTTTTATTCAATGTGGACTGGGCCAGCAGCGACACGAGCGCTCCCTCCAGTTCTCTGACATTGTTCGTGATGTGAGATGCAATATATTCAAGAACGTCATCGCTGATGACAATCCCATCTTTATACGTTTTACGCTTCAAAATATCCATCCTGGTTTCGAAGTCCGGAACCTGCAGATCGGCTGTCAGTCCCCATTTAAACCTTGACAGCAGTCGCTGTTCCATCCCTTTTAACTCAATGGGAGGCTTGTCGGAGGTCAGGATCAGTTGTTTCCCGCTCTGATGCAGATGATTGAAGATATGGAAAAAAGTTTCCTGCGTTTTTTCCTTTCCGGCAAATTCCTGCACATCATCCAGGATCAGGACGTCGATCATCTGGTAAAAATGAAGGAAATCATTTCGGTTATTATTCCGCGTTGCTTCGGTGAACTGAATCTGAAATTTATTGGAATTAACGTACAAAACTACTTTGTCCGGAAATCTTTCCTTGACTTCAATGCCGATTGCATGAGCCAAATGCGTTTTTCCCAAACCTGAATTTCCATAGATCATCAAGGGGTTAAATGCCGTTCCTCCGGGATTTTGAGCCACGGCATAGCCTGCACTGCGGGCAAGCCGGTTACATTCTCCCTCAACAAAATTTTCAAAGGTATTTTCCGCTTTCAGTTGCGGATCAACCTGCAGCTTCTGAATACCGGGAATGATAAAAGGATTTTTGATTGAGGCCTTTCCTTCGTTGCTTAGGGGTACATTCATCGGCTTATTCTGAAGCCGGGTATTGTTATTGGTCGGGTACTTGACCGTATACGGCTGCGAATTGGACTGGTTGTTTCCCATGACAACAACATACTCAAGCTTGGCATCCTGGCCAACCTCTTTTCTCAACGTCTTTCTCAGAAGATCAATATACTGCTCTTCCAGATATTCATAAAAGAAAGGACTTGGCACCTGAATCGTCAGTATCTGACTTTCGATCTTTACAGGCACGATTGGCTCAAACCAAGTCTTGAAACTAATTGCAGGAACATTGTCTCTGATAACGGAGAGACAACGGTTCCATACAGCAAGATGAACGTTATTCATTTTGAACAGCAGGATTTAAATATAATTCGACAAAATTTTTCCCTTATTGCATTTCCCGGAAACAAATTTGTTGAAAAAAAAAGTATTAAAAAAATGAAAAATGACTTGACTTTTCAAAAATAATTATAATGGGTTTAAGAGTCAGGTACTTAAATTTTAAAAAAAAATTTAAAAAAATAAAACAGCATAAGATATTGATTTTCAGATTTTTAACAAACAACACTTTTGTAAGTCACGGCAGCAAAGGGGTTTGACCATAAAAGATTAAATTATCCTTATGTTTGTTAATTGCCCGGTTCCTTCAGTGCTTTCTCCAGTCTTACCGGACGTCCGTTTCTGAAGGCCACGATGCTGGCATCTGGAAATACTTTCTTAGCCTGATCATTAAGCGTTGAAATCGCATTAAAATCGGAGGTTTCCCCGGTAAGATAATTGTAAATCCCTCCAATCTGGATTTCTTTCACCGGCTGAAACTGTTCAAACAATGGATTCTCAGGGTTGATCCGCGAAGGACTTGACACGAGATTGATCCGGTAGATGTATTTGGATTCATTTTCATTAGCCGGCTTGCGCGGGGTAATGTAAATTTCCTTCCCTAAATCGAATGCTGAAAAATGGACGTAGCGTTTGGGATTGCTACGAAGGTCGTTCAGCAGATCATCGAGGCTTTGGCTAAGCTGATTTATATTCTGATAAAGCCCGGGGTCATTGATCAGGCGGCCAGCGGTCCCTTCATTCGCATTCACTTTTTGAATGATCTGATTGATCCCGTCAGCCGACTGGGAAAGATCCAAAAGAAGCTGTCTGATATCTGTTCCGGCAATACTGTCGCTGATACTCGACGCATTCGCGATGATATTGTTGAAATCGCTGGTACTTTTATTTAAGGTATCGGTAATTTGCTTCAGATTAACCATGGTCCCTTCGATATTGACATATTGGGTTTTCATCATTTCATTGAGCATTCCCGATGTCTCCCGGATATTCATAATCGTCTGGTTGATATGCTCAAAGCTCTCCGACAGGTTCTTACGCGTTTCTTCGTTGAAAATGTAGGTGACAACCGTTATGGCTGAATCAAGCGATGACAGCAATTGTTCAGCCTTATTCTTTAACGGAAGAACCTGCATGCTGACCTGTTCCTTTAAATCACCTTCGATGGTTCCGGGGATGGTGTCATTCTCCCGGTAATATTCCATTGAATCAGTTATTTCCAGCTTAATGGATCTGGTTCCCATGATATCACTTGAGATAATCCGTGCAACGGTTCCCTTTGGGAGCTTAAAATCACCTTCAAGGCTAAAGCTGACCAACAGGGTTCCGTCATTTCTTTCAGACAACCCGATGTCCTTAACCTGGCCGACCTGGTATCCGTTTAAGTTGACCGTGCTCGATTTAACCAAACCGTCAACCCGGGGATAAATAACGAAAAAGGTGGTATTCTTTTTGAAAAAATCGATTCCTTTCAAATAATTCATTCCCCAGATAAAGGTGGCGATGCTAACCGTAATCAGTATTCCCAGTTTGGTGTATCTTGATAACTTCATAAGTGAAAATTGTTAAATTGTAAAAAATTCCTCATGGCGAAATTGTCTGATGTCCTGGCTCTTTAAAAATACAATATTACCACGCATTCTTCAGGAAAACAAAACATCCGGTCCGAAGCTGTGGTTCACGGCTTGTTGATAACATCTTTTACAGGAACCGGTTTTCCGTTTTCGAAAGCGACGATAAAAGCGTCGGGGTAACATTTTTGAGCTTCCTTCCTTCTTTTTACAATCTCATTATAAGAGCTTTCGCGGGCATACATATATTTATTCATCCGGTCCTGCTGAAAAATATAAACTGCTTTTAATCCTTTGAAATTAGAAGGCGACGGGGCAATTTTTGTAGTTGAAGCTCCTATCTGAACGCTGAACCAGATTTCATTCTGCGGGACCTTTTCTCCACGTTCAGGGATTTGAGCAAACGGTTTGTCCGGGATCGCTTCCGGTTGGGTTTTTAAGTCACGTTTCGTTTCGGCCAGAACAGAATCGAGTTCTTTCTGAACATTCTCGCGGGCCACCATTCTGAAATCACTTTTTGTTTCAATGGATAATTTATAGGCCTTAAAAGCATGATAAACAGCCATGGCCAGATTGGTTTGTCCTTTTTCTGAATTCAGATACTGGGCTTCGGAAGGGTTGCTCAGAAAACCGGCTTCAATTAAGACTCCGGGCATTCCAATTTTTCTGAGAACAAGAAAGCCGGCTTGTTTAACTCCTCTGTCCCTGCGGACAGCCCTGTTTTTGAACTGTTCCTGTACATATGCTCCGATGGTGATGCTTTGATCAAGATATTCATCCTGTACCATTTCAAACATAATATAAGACTCCGGCGAATTAGGGTCAAATCCTTCATAACGGGCCGAATAATCTTCTTCCATCAAAATAACCGAATTCTCTTTCTTGGCCACTTCCAGATTTTCTTCTGAACGGTGCAAACCCAGGACGAACGTTTCGGTCCCGGAGATGGATGGCGTGCCGCAAAAATTGGCATGCAACGAAACGAAGAGGTCTGCCTTGCTGCTGTTGGCAATGGCCGCGCGTTCGTGAAGGGGAATGAAAACATCCCGGTCGCGCGTGTAAATGACTTTTGTGTCGGGCATATTTTGCCTGATGCAACTTCCCAGCCGCAGCGCCAGTTTTAAAACAATATCTTTTTCGCGGATGTTTTTATAAACCGCGCCGGGATCCTGTCCTCCATGCCCGGCATCAATGACAACTGTAAATGCCTTTCCCGGAGCACCTCCGGCAAATGCCGCATGGCCGGCAAACAGCAGACACAGGATCAGGGAAAAGAGACGAAATTTTTTATTGTCCATGGTTTTTAATGTATAAACTCGAACAAAAATAGAAATATTAAGATTATTTTTCACTTGTTCACGAATTTGTCGCCAATGAATTTATATTTTTGCAGACCAACAGCCATGAAGGCTATTTAGCAATTGACTTGATCCGGAAACTAACAACATATCTGCTATTACTGGGCTGCTTTACCGCAGGGGCCGGAGAATTCACCGATACAGGTTTTCCTTCGGAACCCGTAATCGCGTCTGTTCCGGATACAATTAAGCAAGAAAGACGATCCGGGATCAAGGATACCATTCCGGTTCATGTGCCTGGTCAAATGCCGGATACCATTAAAATTCAGGATTCCGACACCATCCGTGTTTCCGGACCGTTTCAATTGTCCGACAGTATCCAGGCGGTGGGTCCGGCAGCATCCGATTCCCTGCAAAATGATACAATCCGAAAAGAACCGGCTCCTGTTCTGGAAGCTCCTATTCAGTATAATGCGGTTGATTCCATTGTTGTTTCGCTTGAGAGCAAGAAGGTTTTCCTGTATAAAGAAGCGGTGGTTACTTATGAAGACATTGAATTAAAAGCAGATTATATTGCACTCGACTTAAACACAAAGGAAGTTTACGCGGAAGGGGTCCCCGATACCGCAGGAGTCGTGAAAGGTTCACCTGTGTTCAAGGATGGGTCGGAAGAGTTTGAAAGCAAAACGATCCGGTACAATTTCAAAACCCAGAAGGGGATTATCCAGGACGTACGCACAGAGCAGGGAGAAGGCTATGTCCAGGGAGCCCGTACAAAAAAGATTGATAAGGACGTCTTCATCATGAAAAACGGAAAGTATACCACATGCGATGCGGAACATCCCCATTTTTATCTGAACATGACCAAGGCCAAAGTGATATCCAACAAAAAGATCATTACCGGACCGGCGTACATGGTACTCGAAGATTTTCCGATTTATTTTCCAATCCTCCCGTTTGGTTTCTTCCCCAATTCACCAAGTTATTCCTCGGGGATCATTATCCCTTCCTACGGAGAGGAACAAAACCGTGGTTTCTTTTTGAGGGAAGGCGGCTATTACATCGCGGCAAGCCCTTATTATGATCTGACGCTGAAAGGGGATATTTATTCAAAAGGTTCCTGGGCCACTTACATCAGCTCAAACTATAAAAAAAGATATAAATTCTCGGGGAATTTCAGTTTCTCATACAACATCAACCAGTATGGAGAAAAGGACCTGCCAACTTCATACAAAACAAAGGGATTCAGCCTTCGGTGGTCGCATACCCAGGACAGTAAGGCCAATCCGTTTCAGAGCTTTTCAGCCAATGTGAATCTTTCCACGAGCAGCTATGATAAGGAAAACTCCAATGATGTTCAAAATTATCTGAGTACAACCAAGTCATCCAGCATATCCTATACGAAAAAATGGGAGAATTCACCTTTCAATATGTCAGCCAATTTCAGGCATTCTCAAAATTCGACCGATTCAACAATGACCCTGAGCTTTCCGGAGTTGACATTTAATATGGCCAAAATTTATCCGTTCAGGTCTAAAACAAGGTCCGGGAAAATAAAATTTTATGAAAAAATCGGGTTCAGTTATACCGGGAATATCAAGAATTCCATTACAGCAAAAGAAGATGAAATCCTTAAAAAATCGCTGATCAAGGATTGGGACAACGGCTGGAAACACTCGATCCCGATTACACTTCCAAGCTTTAATCTGTTTAAATACGTCAACATGAGCCCCAGCTTCAGCTATTCGGAACGCTGGTATACCAATACGATCGAAAAAAGGTATTATTTTAATCAGATTGAACGGGTTGACTCGTTGGTTACCGATACGATCTACGGCTTTAAACGGAATTATGAATACTCCTATAGCCTGAGCAGTTCCACGAATATATACGGGATGTATACCATAAAAAATCCGAATTCCCGGGTAAAACAAATCCGACATAAGGTGACACCGTCAGTTAGTTTTAGCTACAGACCCGATTTTGGAGATCCGAAATACGGTTTTTGGGACAGTTATATCGATAAAGACGGAAAGGAAATCTTTTACAACCGTTTTGAGAATGGTACATTTGGTTCTTCGGGACGCGGGGAGAGTGGGGCTATTTCGTTTAGTCTGGCCAATAATCTGGAGGCCAAAGTATTGGCAAAAAACGACACGAGCGAGAACGCCGAGAAATTCAAGAAAGTCAAGATCATTGACAACCTGAGTTTCAGCGGTTCCTATAATCTGGTCGCTGATTCCATGAATCTGAGCAATATCTCGATCCGGGGCAGGACAACGATTAAGGGAGTTTCGGTTAATTTCGGAGGCACACTGAATCCCTACATGGCAGATGAACAAGGAAGGTCGTATGATGAATATACCTGGAACCATAAGAACGGTCTTGCCAAGCTTGGCCGTTTAACCAATGCCAACCTTTCGTTTGGTATGTCATTTAAATCGAAAGAAAAGAAACAGGCAGCAACGGCGGAAGGCGAGACAGCGGGAGCAGAAGGGAAAACGGAAGATCAGCCTGCAAAAGAGCTTCCCTTTAGTCCGTTCCCGGTACCGGAATATTATGATTTCAGTATTCCCTGGGATTTTAATTTCAATTACAGCATGAGTTACAGTCATCCAAATCCATTCCAGAAGGCAACTGTTAATCAGAGTCTTAATTTTAGCGGCAGTTTGAGTCTGACAGATAAATGGAACATGAGACTGACCACAAACTTTGATATTGAGGCTAAAAAGTTCTCTTTTACCACCTTTAATGTGACACGGAATCTGCATTGCTTCAACATGAGTTTCAATTTTGTCCCTTTCGGTGACCGTAAAAGCTACAGTTTCACCCTGAATGCATCATCATCGATGCTGAAAGACCTGAAAATAGACAAACGCCGGAGCTGGTACGACAATCAATAACCGCCGCTTTTTCTTTTTTTTTAAAATTTATTTATCGGTTTGAATGCCTTGTGTGTTCTGATTTACAGGACCTTTCTATTTTTATGTATTTAAAAATGAGGGTTTTGTAAAAATGTTGCCGATTTATGGAATTTTAACTTAAAATGTTTAACCAAAGCTGTGACCAAATGTTTTAATAAAATATGCTAAAAACAGGCATGGATTTTGAAACTTTGATGCGATCAAAATAAACTAATTGAGAATTGTAATGTTATTCCATAAATAACTGAAGAATGTTTATTTTATAAAATGATTTTTATTTCTTTGCGTTTGAAAAATTATTAAAATTTAATCTAAATAATTTGCTATGGCAATTACAAAAAACAAAATGGTTTCTTTAACCTACGATCTGAGGATCGAAGGAATGGATGGGGAATTGATTGAACAGGCAACTGCGGAGAAACCATTGACATTTATTTACGGAACAGGAATGATGCTTCCTAAATTCGAGTCGTTATTGGAAGGACTGGAACAGGGTAAATCGTTTGAGATCAACTTAAGCAGTGATGAAGCTTATGGCGAACTGGATGAAAACGCTGTTGTTGACCTTCCGAAAGATCTATTTATTGTAGACGGAACTTTTGACGAAGATATTATTAAGGTCGGAAATACTGTTCCCATGATGAGTACCGGTGGTCAGCGAATGAACGGCCTGGTCCTTGAGATTACAAATGAAACGGTAAAGATGGATTTTAATCATCCGCTTGCGGGCGAAGATCTGTTTTTTAAAGGCGAGGTTCTGGAAGTCCGTGATGCTTCGGAAGAAGAAATCGCAGCAACCATGGGCGGTTGCGGATGTGGCGGAGGCTGCAGTTGTAAAGATGGAGAAGGCGAGGCATGCGGATGTGAAGGTGAAGCCTGTGGTTGTGAAAGCGAAAGTCACAGTCATGCCCATGCAGGTTCCGGCTGCGGTTGTAGTCATTAAAGAATAAAGTACTTCCTGTTGCCTGCGAATTCCAATCCGCAGGCAATACGATTAAACCTTACAGAATGAACACTTTTGGTCAGGTATTCCGGTTAACTTCATTTGGCGAATCCCATGGTACGGGAATAGGTGGCGTTATTGATGGCTGTCCGTCGGGTCTGGAAATTGATACTGATTTCATTCAAACGGAATTGAACCGGCGTAAACCCGGACAGTCAAAGATTACCACCCAGCGAAAAGAATCGGATCAGGTCGAATTTTTTTCCGGCATTTTTGAAGGGAAGACGCAAGGCACGCCGATCGGTTTTATCGTGAGGAATCAGGACCAGCATTCGCATGATTATGACACCTTAAAAGATGTTTTCCGGCCGTCGCATGCCGATTACACCTACACCCGCAAATACGGGAGCCGGGATCACCGGGGCGGGGGGCGTTCTTCTGCCCGGGAAACCATTTCCCGTGTTGTGGCGGGGGCTGTGGCAAAATTACTGCTGAAGAAGAAAGGGATTCAGATCCAAGCTTTTGTATCCCGTGTGGGAACAGTGGAATTGAATAAACGATATCAGGAACTTGATCTGAACCTGACTGAATCCAATATGGTGCGGTGTCCGGATCCGGAGACTGCAGAAAAAATGATTGCCCTGATTGAAGAAGCGGGACGCAACCATGACACGGTCGGAGGCATCATACAATGCGTGATCACGGGAGTCCCTGCGGGCCTTGGTGAGCCGGTTTTCAATAAACTTCATGCTGATCTGGGCCATGCGATGCTGGGAATCAATGCAGTTAAAGGATTTGAATACGGTTCCGGTTTTGAAGGAACAAAGTTGTCCGGATCCCGGCACAATGACATTTTTGAAAAGACTGCTTCGGGCATTCGTACAAAAACGAATCATTCAGGAGGTATTCAGGGAGGGATCAGCAATGGCGAAGATATTTATTTCAACGTAGCTTTCAAACCAATTGCCACCTTGCTGAAAGAACAGAAAACGGTCGATACCGCTGAAAACGAAACAACAATTCATCCGACGGGGAGACATGATCCCTGTGTGCTCCCGCGGGCAGTGCCTATTATAGAAGCCATGGCTGCATTAGTATTGGCAGACCATTATTTATTAAATAATATTAATCAGATATAATGCCAAGAAAAAAGAGAGACCGGCGCTTGTTAGCGCCACCTGCAATTAAAGGATTGTCTGTTTACGGACCTAGAAACAGATCGGAACAAATTATGCTTTTTTTTGAAGAGTATGAGTCTATTAAGCTGTTGGATTATGATAATCTGACACAGGAAGAGGCGGCAGTATGCATGAACGTTTCCCGGCCTACGCTTACCCGGATCTATGAATCGGCACGTAACAAAGTGGCCAGATCGATGGTGGAGGGCAAGGATCTGATGATCAAAGGAGGCAACTTCCAGTTCGATGACAACTGGTTTTATTGCAATACCTGCCAGTCGCGGTTTAATGTATTTGAGAATGCAGAGAAGGTTTGCCCGGTTTGCAGCTCAAAAGAAATTATTTCCCTGAACGAATATTACGCCAGGGAAGTTATTTAATTCATGATTCAGGTTTCATGTTCCAGGCTTCCCGGATATTTTTACTCCAGCCTGAAATGTGTAGACCTGAATCTATACGTTAATTTGTTCGCCTTCGCTTTTTGCAATAATCACGGCTGCGCAGGTGTCACCCCAGACATTTACGGTCGTTCTGCACATATCCAGGATCCGGTCTACAGCCAGAATTAATCCAATACCCTCCAGTGGAAGTTTGACTGCCGTGAGGATAACCGTGATCATAACAAGACTCGCCATGGGTATGCCGGCCGCACCGATTGATGTGAGAAGGGCGATTACGACAACCAGAAGCTGATCAGCAAAACTCAGATTGATACCGTATACCTGTGCAATAAACAGAACAACCACACATTCATAAAGTGCCGTTCCGTTCATATTCACAGTTGCACCCAATGGCAAGGTAAAACTGGATATTTTATTGGAAACGCCGCTTTTATTCTCGACAGCATCCAGGGATAGGGGCAGGGTTGCACTTGACGATGCCGTGGAGAAGGCCGCTAAAAGAGGCGTTGCCATATTTTTAAAATGCCTGTAGGGCTTTGCCCGCCCGAGCCATTTCACAGTCAGCGGCAATGTGATAAACATGTGAATTGCCAGGCCCGCAAGCACCGTCAGCACGAAAACAGCGAGACTCCCGGCAAGGGCGGCCAACTGGTCGGCATGAACGGATATTTCCTTTGAAACGAGCCCAAAAATGCCCAGCGGGGTAAACCGGATAATAAAGAGGGTCAACTTCATCATCACTTCAAAAGAGGCATCAAAGAAGATGGTCAGACTCTTTGTATATTCCGGCTTTACCTGGCCAATAAAAAATCCAAAGAGGACGGCGAAAATAATAACTCCCATAACCTCTCCCTTGGCCATTGCCTGGATAATATTGGTCGGGATCATATTCAGAAAGATATCAGACACGTTCTGACCCCCCGCAGGTATTCCTTCAACTTTTGCAGCAAGCCCCAAATCCACACCAACACCGGGACGAATCAGATTGACCAGCACCAGACCGGTCAAGATCGCAATCAGTGAAGTGAGGATATAGTAACCAATCGTTTTTAAACCCAAACGCCCCAGATTTTTTCCGTTCCCCATGCTGGTAATCCCGCTGACAATGGAAGTGAAAATCAGCGGAATGATGATCATGTTCAACGCTCTTAAAAAAACAATACCGAGCCAGCTTACATATTTAACCTGTTCCGGCAAATAATAACCAAAAAGAACGGCCAGTCCAAGAGCAATCAGGATCTGCCAGTGAAGTTTAAGTTTCGGCATTTGCATATGCTGAGATTGAGTTGCCCCGCAAATCTACTTTTTTAAAACATGTTAACCAACATCAAGGAAAGTAAAAGAATTCTTTTTATATTAGCAGCACAGTACAGCACAATAAACTATTACCAAATAAATAAACTGATGAGTGAACGATTAATAGGACGTCTCCCTAAAGTAGGCATTCGTCCTGTCATTGACGGACGGGAACGTGGTATTCGCGAATCCCTTGAAGCACAAACCATGAATATGGCAAGAGCCGCTGCCCGGCTGATTGAAGAAAATCTCCGTTTTTCGTCGGGTGAAAGGGTGGAATGCGTCATTGCCCCGTCGACCATCGGAGGTGTGGCCGATGCAGCCAGATGCGCTGATTATTTTGCCCGGGAGGGTGTTGGCGTTTCCTTAACCGTAACGCCCTGCTGGTGCTACGGTTCGGAAGTGATGGACAGTGATCCTTTGCTCCCAAAGGCAGTCTGGGGATTTAACGGTACCGAACGGCCCGGTGCAGTGTACCTTGCGGCTGCGCTGGCCGGATATACCCAGAAAGGACTGCCTGCTTTTGGCATTTATGGCCGGCACGTGCAGGATGCGGACGATACTTCTGTCCCCGACGATGTTCAGGAAAAGATCATCCGCTTTACCCGGGCCGCCCTGGCCTCTGCGTCGATGAAAGGGAAATCTTATCTTTCGGTCGGATACACGTCGATGGGTATTGCCGGTTCAATGGTCAATGCCGATTTTTTCCAGGAATATTTGGGTATGCGCAGTGAGTTTGTCGATTCCATCGAGGTGAAACGCCGCATTGATCTGGGAATCTATGATCCGGAAGAATACGAAAAGGCGTTGGCATGGGTGAAGGAGAATTGCGTGGAGGGCGCTGACCGGAATGCCCCTGAAAAACAGTCCGATCGTGCCCGCAAAGACTGGGAATGGGAAATAGCTGTCAAAATGACACTGATATGTCGGGATCTGATGATTGGCAATCCAAAGCTGGCGGAAATGGGGTTTGGAGAAGAGTCGAAAGGGCATAACGCGCTGTTGGCTGGTTTCCAGGGACAGCGCCAGTGGACGGATTATTATCCGAATGCAGATTTCACCGAGAGTATATTGAATTCTTCCTTCGACTGGAATGGGATCCGTGAGGCTTTTGTATTCGCCACTGAAAACGACAGCCTGAACGGAACGGCCATGTTGTTTGGGCATCTACTGACCAATACTTCTCAGATATTTTCAGACGTCCGCACCTACTGGAGCCCGGAATCGGTGAAACGGGTTACCGGCCTGGAATTGAGAGGATTGGCTAAAGACGGGATCATTCATTTGATCAACTCAGGAGCGACCACACTCGATGCAACGGCCCGGCAAAAAGATGCGGAAGGTAAACCGGCAATGAAGCCATTTTGGGAAGTGACGGAAACGGAGGTTGACAATTGTTTGAAAAATACCCGTTGGTGCCCCGCAAATCTCGGATATTTCAGGGGAGGTGGCTATTCTTCCAATTTCCGAACTGCCGGCGAAATGCCTGTTACCATGTCGCGCGTCAACCTGGTGAAAGGACTTGGCCCCGTTTTACAAATCGCGGAAGGCTGGACGGTTGAACTTCCGGATGAAATCCACCGGGTACTGGACGAACGCACTGATCCAACGTGGCCAACAACCTGGTTCGTACCGCGTTTAACAGGCAATGGTCCTTTTAAAGATGTCTATTCGGTGATGGCAAACTGGGGAGCTAATCACGGCGCCATTTCCTATGGCCATATCGGGGCCGACCTGATCACGCTGGCTTCAATCCTTCGCATTCCGGTTTGCATGCATAACGTGAATGAACAGGATATTTTCAGGCCCAGCGCCTGGAGTGCTTTCGGAGCTGACAAGGAAGCTTCCGATTACAGAGCCTGCGCAACTTACGGGCCGCTCTACAAATAAAAAAAAGGTAACATGGTTATCTGTTTCAACCATGTTACCTTTACAGACTTTTACCTAACGAATATAAACCAAGTGAATACGAAAGAAAGAGTTGTTCCAAAGGAATTTATCCTTCCTTTTATTTTTATTACCAGTTGTTTTGCCCTGTGGGGATTTGCCAACGATATCACGAACCCGATGGTTGAAGCCTTTTCCCGGATATTTAAAATGGGTGTAAGCGGTGGTACATGGGTTCAGGTGGTCTTTTACGGTGGCTATGGTGCAATGGCTTTTCCGGCAGCTTTTTTCATCCGGAGATACACCTATAAGGCCGGTATACTCATGGGACTGGGGCTGTATGCCACCGGCGCGCTGCTTTTTATTCCGGCAAGCTTCATTGGCTTGTATTATCCTTTCTTAATCGCTTACTTCGTGATGACCTGTGGATTATCCTTTCTGGAAACCAGTGCCAATCCCTATGTCCTTTTTATGGGACCGGACAGTACCGCGACCCGCAGGCTTAACCTGGCACAGGCTTTTAACCCTATGGGCTCCATAACCGGCATGTTTGTGGCCAAAACGCTGATACAGGCACGTCTCGATTCACGCGGTGCAGATGAAAGAGCACTGCTGTCTGCTGAGCAGTTTGAGGCAATTAAGATGCAGGACCTTCAGACCCTTAGCTTTCCCTATATTGCCATCGGTGGTATTATTTTGGCGATGTTCCTGCTGATCCTTTTTACCAGGATGCCCAAGAACGGCGAATCGACACACAACCTAAATTTCTTTGGAGCAGTCAAAAATCTGTTGAAGGTTAAGCGGTACAGAGAAGGTGTTGTTGCACAATTCTTCTATGTTGGTGCTCAGATTATGTGCTGGACCTTTATTGTCCAGTATGGTCAGCGGATCTTCATGGAACAGGAGGGTATGACATCGGGTGATGCCGCTCAAAAAGCGCAGTTTTATAATATCATTGCCATGGGCATCTTCTTGGTTTCCAGATTTATCTGTACATTCCTGCTCAAATACATACCTGCCGGAAAACTGTTGATGAGCTTGTCTGTCGGAGGGAGCGTGCTCGCGCTGGGAACAATTCTTTTCACCGATATCAACGGTTTATATTGCCTGGTTGGCATTTCCGCCTGTATGTCGCTCATGTTTCCGACCATCTATGGGATTGCCCTCCGGGGAATGGGCGAAGATGCCAAGTTTGGCGCTGCCGGACTGATCATGTCGATTGTCGGAGGAACATTCCTGCCTTTACTTCAGGCCTGGATCATTGACAGAGGAACTATTTTGAGTTTCCCTGCTGTTAATCTTTCATTTATTATGCCATTAATCTGCTTTCTGGTCATTGGGCTTTTCGGGTACCGCACCTATAAAATTCATTTTCAGGAAAGTTAAAGAACAAGATGAGCCTGGATCCGGAGTAATTCAGGCTCATCGAAAAACAACGCATCTATGAAATTCAACTTTAAAATAGACTCAACATCGAGCCAAACGAAATTACAGCAGTTGATTCATGCAATTAATGAAGCAATCAGTAATGGCCTTTTCAACGTAGGGGATTTCCTTCCGTCGGTGAATCAATTAAGCAGGCAAAGCGGTTTATCGCGTGACACGATTTTCAAAGCGTATTCCATACTGAAACAGCGGAGTATTATTTCATCCACGCCAACCAAAGGTTATTTTGTCAGTTCACTTTCATTTAAAGTGATGGTTTTGCTCGATGATTTCAGTGCATTCAAAGAGCAATTATATACCAGCTTCAGAAATAATCTTCCGGAAAATTATACGGTCGATCTTTTGTTTCACCACTACAATCCCGATGTCTTTGATCAATTGATTCTGAACAGTCTGGGGCGTTACAGTATGTATGTGGTCATGAATTTCAATAATCAGCGTATTGAAAATGTGGTCAGGAAAATTGATCCGAATAAATTGCTGATCCTGGATATGGGAACTCCGGATAACCCGGATATCGCTTATCTGACACAGGATTTCACCTTTGGTGTACTGGATTGTCTGAAGGAAGCTCTCCCTTTGATAAGAAAATACAGCGAATTTCACCTGGTATTTCCGGAAGTACTTTTTCACCCAAAAGAATTCATTCATTCTTTTACCTACTTCTGCAACTCCAGTAAACTAACGTATTCGCTGATCAGAAAGGTTGCTGATCACCAGGTTCAGGCAGGACAGGCCTTCCTCGTTATCCGGGAGGACGATCTGGTAAACATCATCAGGCAATGCCGTGAAAAAGGCCTTGAACCGGGTAAGGACGTCGGATTGATTTCCTATAATGACACTCCGATGAAAGAGATCGTAGGCAACGGAATTACAACAATCTCAGTCAATTTTGCTGAGATGGGCCTTAAAGCAGCCCGCTTCGTGGAAACCAAAGAAAAAATATTTGAAATGCTGACTCCAAAGTTAACCGTAAGAGGATCTCTTTGACCTTGTTTTACTGTTGTTCCAACTTCTGAAACTGCTTTAGAACGGCTCTTCTTTGCCCAAGCTTATTGAGGTATTGTTCCGTTTGACCGCGATAGGAGGTTTGGTAGGACTGATTTGCCCATTGAATGGCTTCATCAATGTTTCCAAGCATTTCGCTGGCTAAAGCCAGGTTAAACTGAGCCTTGCTGCTAACGGATTTTTTTCCGGATTTGGCATAAGGCAGCCAATAGTCATAGGCCGATTGCCAGTCGTTCTGTTCAACCCACTTCGATATCCGGGGAAAATCATCATTTTCAATTAAAAAATAACCCCGCCTGTCTCTGATCCACGCCGGTGATAATCTGCTGTCAAGGTCCAAAGCCACCTGTATCCCGGTCTGAACCAGGCATTCCTTTACGGAAGGGAGTTTCATGAACAGTGCTTTAACAGATATATCCGAATCAGACCAGGATATGGTGTCAGCAACGATAAGCTGCCTGACAATTTCCTTCCGCGACGGATCATAGATTTTCACAACAGCATCATATTTTGAATCAATCGAACCGGAATAATATGGCTGATATTCCATACTCGCCGGGTGCATGGCCAGCCTGGTAATCACCTTGTTATAATACCTTTCAATTACAAGCAAGGCATCCGCCCGGAATTCACTGCAAATCCGGCTCACTTCATCCCAGTCAAGTTCTTCCGGCACCCGGAAAAACTTCAGATCACGCGCAAAATTCCTGTCTTTCGGAATTACGACGTCATAGCGTCCTGATTCAAATAATAGATCACCGAGGACTTTCAAGGTGGTGTCCGCAGCTACACTGTCAAGAACAACTGAACTTATGTTGAAATTTTTTGAGTAAAAATAGTGCTGCAGGCTGTCCTTGTTAAAATTCCGGAATTCCGGTGTCACGCTTCGGTTCATCAGCACCAGGCTGGCAATGTCGTTTGGGAGAATTGCCTGCGAAGGCTTCGCCGTTTCTATGGTTATGGAATGATAGGAGGTGGCGCACGAGGTCACCATGATGGCCAAAACCATTATGCCGGTAAGCGATCTGAAGTTTATTTTTGCTATCATAAATTCGTGGAATAAACGATTCGTAATTCTCAAAAATCATTTCGGAGCCGGATGTAAAAATACCACATTTCATTTAACAACGTTCCATTGTTTTGATTTTTTAACAAACCCGGGAGCTGAGAAAACCGACGGTCATAACAGGTTTGTTTCCGGGGAGTGATAATAATTCAATGTCTTTGATTATATTTCTGCTTCATTTAGTGATGACTTTATGCGCCTGATCAAGTTACTGGCCGTTATCCTGCTCTTTGGAAGACCGGCCGTTGCACAATATTATTCAACCGGCGAGGATCCTGCCGGTATTAAGTGGAAACAGATCAATACCCGGGACTTCCAACTGATCTTTCCGGAGGAATATGAAACGAAAGCAATGAAAGTTGCCTGGGTGCTGGAAAAGGTATATGCTTATGGCTACCGAAGCTTGCATCATGCACCAAAAAAAATTTCAGTCATTTTGCATACCCATACGGTAATATCCAATGGTTTGGTGGCATGGTCTCCCAAAAGGATCGAGTTTTACACCACTCCGAATCAGGCCATCTATGCTCAGGACTGGATTGAGCAACTGGCCATACATGAATTCAGGCATGTCGTGCAAATGGATAAGATCCAGTCGGAACTGCCCGCGATTTTCCGGATTCTGTTTGGAGAACAGGCTGCTGCAGCAGCGGTGGGCGTTTATCTGCCGTTTTGGTTTATTGAAGGTGATGCGGTCATGACTGAAACTGCGCTGAGTCGGTCGGGACGGGGCCGTTTACCCTCTTTCTTAATGGAAACCAGGGCACAGGTTGTGGAGAAAGGGATTTTTTCATACGACAAAGCTTCCCTCGGCTCTTTCAGGGACTTCATCTCAAACCGGTACAATTTTGGATACTGGTTTGCGGGAGCTGTCCGTAAACAATACGGAGCTGAAATATGGTCAGATGTATTGAGTGAACTGGCCGGAAAACCTCTGTCGATCAATCCGGTTAACCGCATTTTGAAACAAAGGACAGGACTGACCAAAGAGAAACTGTACAAACGCATCTTTCATGATTACGCGGCTGAATGGAAGCAGGATCTGTCCGTTCTGAAATTTTCTGACTTCAGTACCGTGAGTCCCGATATACCGGCTTATACGAATTATAAGTACATCCAGGCCATCAATGATTCTTCCTGGATTGCCCTTCGTGAAAGCCGGGAAGATATTGACCGGATTGTCATGGTCACTTCAGAAAAGGAGACGGTCATTGTGACTCCCGGTACGATTCCGGAAGAGTCCCTTTCAGTAACCGGCAACCGGATCATTTGGGCAGAGTTCCGTCCGGATATCAGATGGGGACACGCGAGCCGTTCGGTTGTTGTTGTGTATGATATGAAAAGCCGTTCAAAAAAGGAATTTCGTTATAAAAACAACCTGCTCAGCCCGGTAATCGCACCTGACGGCAAGTCGTTTGTTGCGGTGGAGACAGACTTCCAAAACCAGTATCAGTTAGCTATTTTTGATCTGGAAACAGGGATCAGGAAGTTTGGCTTTCAAACGCCCGACAATCAGTATTTCCTGACACCTGAGTGGAACGATTCTTCAACCGGCATTTATGTTGTTGCCCTTTCCCCCAAAGGGAAGTACCTGGGGGTCCTTGATCCCGTGACTGGTCTGTTTAAAGCGTTGACGCAGCCCGGGTATGACGATATCCGGAATCCGGAATTCCATAACCAAAAACTATATTATACCGCTGCTGTAACCGGGATCGATAACATCTTCAGCCTTGATTTATCAACGGGTGAAACCACGCAAATAACATCGGTCCCTTTTGGTTGCGATTATCCTTCGCTAACAAAAACCAAGTTGTTTTTCAGCAATTATTCATCCAACGGATACCGGGTAGCCGTTCAGGATTTGACAGCTCGTTTGGGTGAACAGCCGGAAACCATTCATCCCGGATCCGATCAGTTGGCCGCTTCGCTTGCCGGACAGGAAGACAGTGTTCCTGATCTCAGCGGATCCGTTTACCCGGACTATCCGGTGAAATCCTACCGGAAACTGGCCCATCTTTTCAACCTTCACAGTTGGGCGCCTCTTTATATCAACGTAAACGATTACGAAGTTCAGCCGGGCGTTTCCTTTTTGTCGCAAAACAAGCTGGGTACGGCAACTACACTTTTGGGGTATGTTTATGATCCTTCCGAAAATACAGGAAAATATAAAGTCGAATTTGAATATTCCGGCCTTTTCCCTGTATTCCGGACCGAACTGGGCTATGGAAAAAGAAAATCGGTCTATTACCGGATCATTAATAACGGAAACGACACGATCAGTCAGGATTATTCCTGGAAAGAACTGACATGGGATTTCCATGTGCGACTGCCATTTTCTTTTAGCCGTGGAAAATACAGCCAGTTTCTTCATCCCGGGATTGAATATAATTATGAACGGATTATGCAGCGGGCTGAAACTCCGGCTCAGATCTATGACGGATACTATCATTCGCTGAATTACCGCCTGTATCTACAAAATATGGTCCGAAAAGCGGAGCTGGATGTATTGCCGGACTGGGGACAAATCCTGGATCTTTGTTATCGTCACAGCCTGGCGGGGGGAACACAGATCAGCGATCTGAAAGCAGCAGAGAGCTATCTCTATTTCCCCGGACTGATGAAAAATCACGGGATCCGTCTTTACAATGGCTATCAGATTAAAGGAACAGCGGAGAGCTATACTTTTTCAGATGTTATCCGTTTTCCCCGTGGCTTTAACAAGGTCCAAAACCGGGAACTATTTACTCTTGGTGCCGATTATATGATGCCGGTCTGCTACCCGGACCTTCGTGTTGGACGTTTTTTCTATGCGAAACGGTTGCGGACATCCTTCTTCTATGATTTTTCAAATCTGGAATCAATCGTGTACGGCAATGACGGAACACCAACGGGGACCATGACCAACAAACTAAAATCGCTGGGAACTGAATTGCTGGTTGACGGACATTTTTTACGTACAGCGGCCCAGATTTCCGCCGGGTTCAGGGGAGTCTACCGGCCGGATTTCAAAGACAGCAGAATTGAATTTTTGTTGTCCGTCAGTTTCGATTCGCTCTAGTTGTGCAGGATTTATTTTCGGAATAAGGTCAACACGGTGATCTCAGGAGCCATGTCAATGCGTGCCGGCAATCCAACGCAGCCAAGGCCTCTGTTCACATACAGAAACTGATTATTTTCCTGGTAAAGACCTCCCCAGTTTTTTGAGCGTAAGTAGATGGGACTGAACTCTATACCTGCAATTTTTACAGCGGATTGCCCTCCGTGAGTGTGACCTGCAAGTGTCAGTGGAATACTGGTTTCAAACAGGACCTTCTCCTGCCAATGAGCAGGGTCGTGTGTAAGCAGGATCCTGAACGAATTCTCAGGAACATTCCTTAACGCCGAATCCAGCCGGGCATATTGCGGAAACGGAGGATGCCCCCAATTTTCTACGCCTGTAATGTAAAAGGAAGTATCACGCATATCAATTTTCTCAGACTGATTCAGTAATAACTGAAAACCGCTTTGCCGTATTTTTTGCATGATAATCTCCCGGTTCCGGATTTTATTCTTTGGTGAATCCCAGTCCGAATAGTCTCCGTAATCATGATTACCTAAAATTGCAAATTTCCCGTACTGCGCGTTTAGCATTGAAAGCTCATCCCCGAAACCTGCCATTTCCTGATAGAAATTATTGACCATATCGCCTGTAAAAAGTATCAGATCAGGCTTAATCCTGTTTATTTTATCCACACAGCGTTTCAGAAAACGCCCGTTTTCAAAACCTCCCAAATGGATATCTGAAATATGGACTATTTTCAATCCATTCAGGCGGGCCGGAAGAGAAGGAACAGACAGCTTAATTTCCTCCGTGCGAATCGTCTTTTTCCCGGCAGCTACACCATATCCAAGGGTCAGCACGAGACCTGAACTCAGAATCAAACCGCTTAAAAGAATGATTTTAGAATAGGTCTTGTCCCTGAAAAGCCGGAACATCCCTGCAATTATTACAAAAACAGAAAATACGGCTTTAGGAAGAAAATTCAGCGTACTGATAAAAAAGATAAAATAAAAGAAACCATAGTCGGATGTCCGTCTGATCTTTTCAGGATCCAGGAAAGCAGTCAGCCAGAAGCTCAGGAAAACTGCGGTAAGCAACCAGTAGAGGATACTCATCTGTTGTTTCCGCCTTTTTTCCCGGATCAACCGGATCATCCCAAGATATCCCAGGATTTCCACAAGCAGCATAACAAAGATAAAAATGAACACTCCTGAAGAAATACCACGCATAATCAAATTTGTTTGAAATCCGGACGAATATACAGACTAAAATCGAATCGGTAAAAAGAAGAGAGACATTTCACATATTTATCGATTTACAAATAAGAATTCATAAATACACAAAAGTAAATCAAAGTAAAGCACCAATAATTTACAAATTTATATTTCAAAAATTAACAATTTCTATCATCAACAAGACATCATTAACCGGAGAAGGGTAGGGGTTTGTTTATATTTCTAAACTGTAATGTATAGAAAAGTATGTATAAAAATTTAATATATAAAGTACTTATTATCAAATTTATATATTCGTTATATAAAGTGTTTGTTGAAAAATGGACTTTTAAGCCAGGTTTTTCCCGGATAAAGATAATATATTAAATCATAAAAATTTGAATATCAATATATTAATAAATTTATTTAAAGTAAAATAATAACTATTTACAGCGGTTTAAAATTCTGATCAGTTTGGCAGTTTACAAAAGGAAATAGGAATAAGTTACATATGTGTTTTGAGAATTCTTTTTTATGTTTTAAATTTGTAAAATCTAAAATTCACATTGTTATAGGTCGAGACGAACATATTGGGTCAGGCCATCCAGAAATGAGAATGGCAATGACAAGTTTTCAGCAGCATGGAGTTCCATACGATCATTAAAAAATAAGTTGGTATGAATAACCGGATTAAGCGATTTATGGATTTCAAGGGGCTTTCTCCTTCAGAATTGGCTGACGCCATTGGGGTCCAGCGTTCCAATATTACGCATGTACTGCACGGGAGGAATAATCCCAGTTTTCAGTTCATTACCAAAATGCTTGAAAAATTTCCGGAAATCAACGCAAAATGGTTGCTGACCGGAGAAGGCGAAATGGTAGCAGGAGAAGGAAAGCCCGTTGAAAGTCAAAGCGATTTATTCACCCGCATGGTACCACCTGTCAATACAGAACCGGAGGAGCCGGTGAAAGCAGAAAATCAGCCTCCCGTGAAGACGGAACCGACGACCGGTGTTCACCCCATGCCTGAAATCCTTCAGTCAGTGCACAGGGAAGATCCCAGGAAGATTGAATCCATTGTTATTTTTTACACCGATCAAACTTTCAAACAATACACGCTTTCCAAATAATTTTTCTCCTATATTTGTGGTCAAAATGGGAAATAAGAGGAATGAAGAAAGCTGTTAGTGAGCTGTTGCTCATCGAAAATACCCAACTTAATCATGATAATTTCCGCCTGGTTCTGCAATCAGAGACCGAATTGCCCCAAATGGTTCCCGGCCAGTTCGTGAATGTTCAGATCAGGCAGGCTACTGAAATTTTCCTGAGAAGGCCATTTTCAGTCATGGATACCGATGTTAAAAACCGCACCTTTTCATTACTTGTAAAAATTCTCGGTCGCGGCTCGAAAGTTTTGACAACCTGTCAGCCGGGAGAAAAGATCAGCGTTATTTTGCCGTTAGGCAAAGGATTTACAATGCCCTCGACCACCGATAAGGTCTTGCTTGTCGGTGGAGGAAGCGGTGTGGCTCCGATGTTGTTTTTAGCCAGGGCCTGCGGGCTTAATCCTGATCAGGTCCATGTTTTGCTTGGGGCCAGAACGCAGGCAGATCACATCGATGTTCGGTTATATCAGCCATTTGGCAAATTCTATTATACGACTGAAAACGGCAGTCTTGGAGAAAAAGGTTTTGTAACCAATCACACTGTATACAAAAGTAAACTAGCTGATTTTGATAGAGTTTACGCCTGTGGTCCCGGTCCCATGATGAAAGCAGTTGCAGCCGACGCCGCGACAGCCGGAGTCTTTTGTGAAGTCTCACTTGAAAACATGATGGCCTGTGGTTTTGGAGTGTGCCTGTGTTGCGTTGAAAAGACCCTTTCCGGTAACAAATGTGTCTGCACCGAGGGACCAGTATTTAACATTAATGAACTGACATGGCAGAATTAGCTGTAAAAATAAAGGATCTGCGTTTAAAGAATCCTGTTCTCACGGCTTCGGGAACATGCGGATTCGGAGAGGAAATAGCCGATTTTGTTGATCTCCGTGCCCTTGGAGGAGTTGTCATGAAAGGCACAACCCTTAAACCCAGGGAAGGGAACGATTATCCGAGAATGGCCGAAACTGCTTCAGGGATGTTGAACGCAGTTGGGCTTCAGAACAAAGGAGTTAACAATTTTGTAAAAAATATTTATCCCAATATTAAAGCTATTTCCACTAATTTTATCGTTAATGTAAATGGTTCGACAGTTGAAGAATACGTTGAATTAACTGAAATAATCAATGAACTGGATCAGATCCCGGCGATTGAACTCAATATCAGCTGCCCCAATGTAAAGGAAGGCGGGATGGCCTTTGGAGTAAGCTGCGCTTCGGCTGAGCGGGTGGTTAAGGCGGTGAGAAAGGTTTACGGCAAGACATTAATCGTAAAACTCTCCCCCAATGTGACAGATATTGCCGAAATTGCCAGAGCCGTAGAAAGCGAAGGTGCGGACAGCGTTTCACTGGTCAATACGTTTTTAGGGATGGCCATTGATGCCAAAACGCGCAAACCTGTGCTTTCAACGGTCACCGGAGGCTTATCCGGCCCTGCGATTAAACCTATCGCTCTGAGAATGGTATGGCAGGTTTATCATGCAGTTACGATCCCCGTGATCGGTATGGGCGGAATCATGAATGCAACCGACGCAGTTGAATTTATTCTTGCGGGCGCCACCGCGGTTCAGGTGGGAACTGCCATGTTTATCGATCCTACAGTGCCTGCCAGTATCATTGAAGGAATTGATCATTATCTCGACGCAAATCAGTACCGGTCGGTTAATGAGATTATTGGTAGTTTACAAATTTGAACTATGTAATTTACATTTGTAATAATGAAGTTTTTCAAATATATCGTTTTTATTACAGCGTTAGTATTTTCTTTTGGTTCAAGGAGTTATCAAACGGAGAAAGATGTACCCCCTTATTACGAGCTGGAACTGCAGGGACTGAACAGCCGCCTGACCAATGAGGTTTCCAATTTTCCGGACTCCGCCTATGTGGAAAAACAAATTGGCCGTTTTATGAGCCAATGGGATTTAAAAGGAGTTTCGGTGGCGATCCTGAAAGACGAACGTTTGATTTACGCGCAGGGATTCGGGATCGCTGATGACAGTCTGAACCGGGTAAACCCGGGCAGTCTTTTCCGTTTGGCCAGTGTATCCAAATTAATCACTGCTGTAGCCATTATGAAGCTGGCGGAGGAAAAAAAGCTTTCACTGGATGATCATGTTTTTGGTCCTGATGGAATTATAAAGAATCCTGCTCTGGACAAGGTCGCCGACAAAAGGATTTATGCAATTACGGTCAGGCATTTGCTTGCTCATTCCGGCGGGTGGACGCAGCGGGCCGGTGACCCGGCATTCAATCCGCTGGCGATTGCAGAAAATGTCGGAGATGTGCCACCTGTAACGATTGAAAGCTACTACAAATATATCGCCAAATACCGGCTCTCGTTTACGCCGGGCAGCCGGGCGTACTATTCGAACATGGGCTATATGTTTTTAGGGGAAGTGATCAGTACGGTGACCGGAGAACCCTATGAAACCTATATCCGGAAAAGCATTTTGATCCCGAATGGCATGACCGACATGCACATCGGCAACAGCTACCAAAAGCACAAATTGCCGAATGAAGTCTGTTATTTTGAACAGGCAGGAAGCGAAAGCATCCCCGAATGCAACGGTTCAGGCATACTGGTGAAAAAATCGAACGGCGGCAACCAGATTGAATTATTGGGTGCTGCAGGAGGTTGGATCAGTTCATCGGTGGAACTGGCCCGGTTAATTACCTTCATTGACGGCGAACGTAAAGTCCGCGATATTCTTTCCAAAAAGACCATTCAGGAAATGACCGATCATACCTATGCAAAAGGACCCCTCGGATGGAGATCGGTGAGCGATAACGGTAACTGGTACCGCACCGGAAGTATGGCAGGAACGTCAGCGATGGTGAAAAAACAGCGCGACGGAATAACCTGGGTATTCATTTCCAATTCCAGTTGCTGGAAAGGCTCCGGATTATCGGTTGATATTGAACGCCTGATGAACAGAATCATCCCCGGTATCAAAGAATGGCCTGACCGTGATTTGTTTCAGTATTATCCGATTCAATCCCTCCAGCTTGCTGAAAAATAGCGAAGACGTCAAGAATTGATCGGTGACTGGTTCCTTTTTACCGGTAATAATATGTTTTAGATTCCTGTTTAACCTTTTTTAACGTTTTAATGACAGGGACAGAAAGTAATCTTTCTATCTTTAAAAGGCAAATAGGGAACTTATGAAGTTGTTGAGTGGTTTTATATTTTTTATACTGATCTCATTGGTCGCGAAAGCGCAGGATCAATATGTTTTTGAAAGCAGTATCGTCGAATTTCCTGAAATTAATCAGTTCCGTCAGGATGTTCATTTAAGTAAGGACCTTTGCCTTAAACTTGCTCAGTTCGATATGGTTTACACCAAACGAATCGATCGCTACGCCAGTCAGGTGATGCCTTCAACCGAAATTATAAAACCTGACCTTTATTATTCCATTCGTAAATTAGCTGATTACTACTGCAAGTGTCTTAAAAAAGGCATTATGACCAAAGAAAAAGCAGAGGATATATTAGAATCTGTTCTTGATAAATGTATCCAGATCGCATCCAAAGAAACAGGACCCATCGAAAATGAATTAAGGGCTGCTAACAATCCACAGGAAATTGTCAGTGTTTTTGATAAAATCATCATCAAATAGGCTGTTTTACTATCATTTTTAAATCGAATTTTTGATCCCGAAAAACGACTGCTTTTTCTTATTCTTATTGGCTGCAAAACAGATCAAATTAATCAAATGATCGACTTGAACATTTCATTCGGTGGCTTGTTCATAGTGGTGAAATTTGAGGGTAAACCGCAATTGTTAAATAATAGATTAAGAATATGTCAGAGTTCAAAGTACAGATGCCAAAACTTGGTGAGAGCGTTCAGGAAGCGACGATTACCAAATGGTTTATAAAAGAGGGTGATAAAATAGAAGAAGATGGGGCCATGTTTGAAGTGGCAACGGAAAAAGTTGATTCTGAAATTCCCTCGCCGGTTGACGGTATCATATCCAAAATCCTGTATAAGGAGAATGATCTTGTGCCGGTTGGTGAAATTGTGGCAATTATTCAGGTTGCAGATGACGACGATGAAAAGGCTGAAGCCACCGAAGAAACGCAGGAAGCCAAAGGGAAGGAGCCTCAGAAGGAAGAACCAAAAAAAGAGGAATCTGAAAAGCCGGCTGGTTCAGCCAAAGCTTCCGAATTAAAAGCACAACCTGAAGCTGCCGGTTCGGGACGTTTCTATTCTCCGCTGGTCATGAATATTGCCCGGCAGGAAAGCATCGGTTTCGAAGAACTGGAAACCATCCGGGGATCAGGCGAGAATGGCCGAGTTCAGAAGAAGGACCTTTTACAGTATCTGGAAGATAAAAAACAGGGGAAAACAGTCGCACCGGCCGCAAAACAGGAAGCTCCTGCATCAACCGAAACAAAGGAAAAACCAAAGATCGGTACTTCAATTGGTTCGGCCGATCAGATTATTGAAATGGACCGGGTCCGCAAGATCATTGCCGAACGCATGGTGGAGTCAAAAAAGATATCGGCTCATGTGACTTCAGTGGTCGAGGCTGATGTGACGAACCTGGTCTTATGGAGGAACCGGATTAAAGACGAATTCTCCGGCAAATACGGCGAAAAGATTACCTATATGCCGGTCTTTACAGAGGCTGTAGCTCAGGCGCTGACTGAATTTCCGTTAGTGAATTCATCGGTTGACGGTGATAAGATCATCATCCATAAAAATGTAAATATCGGAATAGCCGTTGCCAAACCCGACGGAAACCTGGTTGTGCCTGTTATCAGGGAAGCCGAACAGAAGAATCTGCTCGGACTTGCGAAGACTTTGAACCGGCTGGCCGACAGTGCGCGGAAAAACAAACTTGGCATGGATGATTTTCAGGGAGGTACATTCAGCATTACCAATTTCGGGACATTCAGAAATATAATCGGGACACCGATCATTAATCAGCCTCAGGTAGCCATACTCGCAACAGGGAGTATTGAGAAAAAACCGGCTGTAATGGAGACCTTGACCGGCGATGTCATCGTGGTTCGTCATAAAATGTTCCTTTCGTTGACCTATGATCATCGCATTATTGACGGTGCATTGGGTGGTGCCTTCCTGAGGAGGATTGCTGATATCCTCGAAGAATTTGATATTAACAGGGTGATTTAAGTGATCACCTCATACACAAAAAAACGATATGACAACGTTACCCGAATTATATTCGATTAAAACAACTCCCAAAGAGACCCTGATCAACTGGTTCTTTTTACTATCGGTTGGCCGGGCGATTGACAACAAAGCGCCAAATTACCTGAAACAAGCCATTGGCTGGTCTTACCATGCACCATACGCCGGGCATGACGGGATCCAGCTTGCCATTGGTCAGACTTTTCAAAAAAATGTCGATCATTTGTTTCTGTATTACCGTGATATGTTGTCAGCGCTGTCTGCCGGAATAACGGCCGAAGAGATTATTTTAAACGGTATTTCCAAAGCGACCGATCCGTCGAGCGGCGGTCGGCATATGTCCAATCATTTCGCGAAAACGGAATGGAATATTCACAGTGTTTCCTCTTTGACGGGCAATCACGCCTTGCATGCCGTCGGTGTGGCGCGGGCCATTAAATATTACGGTGCAAAAGCAGTTTCAATCAGTTCCCAGGGTGAGTCATCACTTTCGGAAGGATTTGTTTATGAAGCAATTAACGGAGCAACCAATGAAAAGCTTCCTGTGATTTTTGTTTTACAGGATAATGGCTACGGAATTTCGGTTCCCAAGAAGGATCAGACCGCAAACCGTAAGGTGGCCAATAATTTTACCGGATTCAAAAACCTGAGGATCATTCATTGCAATGGAAAAGATGTATTCGATTCAATGAATGCCATGGCTGAAGCCAAGCGTCATGCGATGGAAGCCGGGGAACCGGTTATTGTTCAGGCGAATTGTGTCCGGATTCATTCCCATTCCAATTCGGACCGGCATGAACTTTACCGTTCGGATGAAGAACGGAATTATGTCGCCGAATATGATCCGATCTCGAAATATGAGCGGATGCTTAAACGTTACGGCCGCCTGACAGAGGAAGAAATTCAGGCCGTTAAGGATGAAGCTGCCGCCACCCTGAAAGCAGCTCACAAGGCCGCACTGAAAGCTCCGGACCCCGATCCTGAAACATACCTGGATTACGTGCTTCCCGAACCTTATGTGTCTGAAAAATATCCTGACGGCAGCCACCAGGAGGAAGGCGAACACAAAAAACTGATCACGGCACTGAATGAAACACTGAAGGCTGAGTTCAGGCATAACCCCGACACCTTTCTCTGGGGGCAGGATATTGCCAATAAGGATAAGGGCGGAATATTCAATGTATCCAAGGGAATGCAGCAGGAATTTGGTCCCAAAAGGGTCTTTAATGCACCGATAGCGGAAGATTTTATCGTGGGTACTGCCAACGGAATGTCCCGCTTTGACGACAAAATCAGGATCGTTATCGAAGGGGCTGAATTTGCCGACTACTTCTGGCCGGCAATGGAACAATACGTGGAATGCAGTCACGATTACTGGCGTTCGAACGGAAAATTCGTACCGAATGTAACGATCCGGCTGGCCTCAGGCGGCTATATCGGGGGTGGATTATATCATTCCCAAACCATTGAAGGAGCTTTGACATCGATCCCGGGTGTTCGTATCGTTTATCCTTCATTTGCTGACGATATTGCGGGATTATTGCGGACAGCCATCCGCTCGCGGGGGGTAACGATGTTCATGGAACCCAAAGCCCTGTATAATGACCCGAAAGCGGCCACCTTTGTTCCGGACGATTTTGAAGTACCCTTTGGCAAGGCCCGGGTACGCCGGGAAGGAAATGACCTGCTGATGGTCACATACGGAAATACAACCCACATGTGCCTGGAAGCTGCAGAAAAGCTGTCCAAAGAAGGTCTTGAATGTGAAGTGCTTGACTTACGAACCCTTGTTCCGCTGGATAAAGAGGCTATTCTAGAAGGAGTTAAAAAGACCGGGAAAGTACTGGTCGTTCATGAGGATAAGGTGCATTCCGGATTTGGGGCTGAAATTACCTCCCTGATCATGGAAGAGGCATTTGAATACCTCGACGGACCTGTGCACCGAGTGGGATCCCCCTTTACTCCGGTTGGCTTCCACCGGTCATTTGAAAAGAAAATCCTGCCAAATGCCGCCAAAATATATGAGGCCGCAAAAGCCATTCTGGCTTATTAAAATGAAACGAGCATGTTCGGTAAACACAAACACGGATGAAAATCTCACATGCGAGTACCATCCGACCATTAAAAAAATAAATTATTTTCGGATGAAACACTATGAGCAAGACAGCAATCATTTATAGTTTTAACAGCAACAAAACTGCGAAAGCCGCCGAAAAAATTATAGAAGTTTTCGGCAACGATAAAATACAGGCAATCAATGCAGAAACCGTCACGGAAGAGGAATTTCTTAGCTGTGATATCCTGATCCTGGGCGTACCAACCTGGTTCGACGGTGAGCTGCCTAATTACTGGGATGAATTTGTCCCGGCACTGAAGGATGTCGATATGAAAGGAAAGACCGTTGCTATTTTTGGCTTGGGAGATCAAGTTGGTTATCCTGAAAATTTCGCTGACGGGATTGGCCATATGGGCAAACTGTTGCGTGACCGGGGAGCCAAACTTGTTGGCTACACCCGGAATGAGCATTATGAGTTTGAGTCGTCGGCTGCTATTGAAGACGGAAAATTCATGGGTCTGGTGCTTGATCAGGAGAATCAGGCGAGACTTTCAAAGGGAAGAATTGAAAAGTGGGTGATAGACCTGAAAAAAGAACTGAATATCGGTTAATTTCAGCCGGAACCATTGATAACTGCGATGATATGGCAGGCATATACAAAAAGCTTATGCCTGCTTTTTTTTAAGTGCTTTATTGTAATATGTTAAATAAAATAATTCATGCAGAATAAGCCGCAGAAATTGTATCTTTAGGCGGCAAAAAACAAAAACCATGAAGAGGAAGAAAGTAATCGCATTGGTGGCACACGACAACCGCAAAAAGGATATGATTGAATGGGTAGCCTATAACTGGCGGGAATTTTTGTCTCACCGTCTCGTTTGTACCGGTACCACCGGACGGCTGGTGCAGGAAACCATCAATCAGAAATGCCGGGAGAATGACGTAATCCCGCCGGATGTCCAGCCGCTTAAATCAGGACCCCTTGGAGGCGACCAGCAGTTGGGCGCTATGATTTGTGAAGGCAAAGTCGATATGATGATCTTCTTTTGGGATCCGATGCAGCCACAGCCTCATGACGTGGATGTCAAGGCGCTGTTGCGGATTTCGACCCTGTACAATATTCCGATCGCGATGAACCGGTCAACGGCCGACTTCATGATTTCATCCCGCTTGTTTCACCAGGAATATGAACCGATACTAAAGGATTATTCCGGATATATTTTGCGGAACGTTTAAGACCGTTAATTTTTTAGATGGTTTCAAAGAAGGACAGTTTTACGCATAACATAATGAACTAAAAATCCCTGCAATATTTGCTTCCTGACTGCCACAGCCCGGCTAAAATTAAAATCTCTTCTTGTCTTATAGTTGATATTATGTTAAATTTTGATTGTTAATAAAAAGAGGGTATGTGCCCTCTTTTTACATTTATTTAAGGTCTTCCAGTTTCTTATTCACTTCATCAAATTTGTCCATCATTTTCAAACGGTAGTACAATGTCTTCAGCGATTCGAGCGAATAGGTATCTTCCGGATTTACTTCAGAGGCTTTTTCCATATAAGGAATTGCTTGCTTAAAATAATCATCTGCCTTATTCTTTTCAACTTCATATTTATCCGGCTGATTGGACGGAATGGAATTTGCGGTTTCCACCTGTTTCACGCCCTGGTTGTAATAGATGGCCCCGAGGTTATAATACGCATCAAAATAATCCGGTTTCAATTCAATTGCCTTTTTGTATGCAATGATGGCGCTGTCAGGCTGGCTGATTTTATCATAGAGTGATCCGCGGGCAAAATAGAACGAGGCATTTCCCTCGTCCTGCTTGATGGCCAGGTTCAGGTATTTCATTGCTTCATCCACTTTATTGGCATTCAGGTAGATATTAATCATTGTTACCATGATGGCGCTGTTTTCAGGATATTTTTCAAAACCGTCCTGCAACGCTGTCAAAGCTTTTGCTGTATCCTGCAGATTCAGGTAACTGGCACCGATCAGCTCAAAGGTACGGGCACCATTATATCCGTATTTTGCGGCCTCCGTGTAATATTTGACGGCTTCATCATACTTTTCAGCATTGTACGCAGCCAGTCCCGCATTGAAAATAATGACGGTATCAACACTTGCTTTCTGATCCGCTTCCTGCATGACAGGCAGATCCTGAATTTCCAGGATATTTTTAAACGAAGCCAATGCGCTCTCATATTTGTTTTCATTGAAGGCTTTAACGGCCTGATCCGTGAAGTCGGAAATCAGCAGGGTCAGACTGATCTTGACTGCATTCGCGTCTTTGCCTTTCTCGTCCAGTTCAAGTGCTTTTTTATAAGATTCCAGAGCAGTTGCGAGCGGATCGTTGGCCAGTTTTTTGATGTTGGCATCTTTCGATTGGTAAATGGCACGATAAATATCGCCGCGCACCTGCCATGTTTTCGACCAGTTGAGCGAATTTTCCGCCTTGTCGTTATTCGGATCGATAGCCTCATTGATTGCTTCCAGCGCTTTATCCAATTTTTGCGAATCTTTCAACGTCTGCGCACTTGTAACCTTACCCTTTTGAGCGTAGGCTCCTGCCACAGAAATTAAAAAAGCAACTAACAAAATTATTTTCTTCATCATCATGTTAATTTAAGATATATTTTTTGATACAAATTTAAATTTTTTCGTCTCACCACCAAGTCCGGTGTTAAAAGATTAATCCTCAGATTTGTTCAGATCATCGGATGTTAAATCCGTGTTAATTCCGTCCTCATTCAAATCATCTGTTAACGCGTCGTCAAGGCTGACCTTGTCATTGCGTTCAATATCAACACGGGCAATGGATGCGATGGCATCGTCTTCTTTCAGATTGATCAACCTCACGCCCTGGGTTGCTCTTCCCATGATGCGGAGCTCTGCAATCGGAAGACGGATCGTCAGTCCTTTTTCTGTAATAATCATCAAATCATTTGAGTCAACCACGCTTTTCAAGGTGATCAGGCTCCCCGTTTTTTCTGTGATATTGATCGTTTTCACCCCTTTTCCGCCACGGTTTGTAACCCTGTAATCGCTGATACTGGAACGTTTTCCGTAGCCTTTTTCAGAAACCACCAGAACATCATCGGACTCGTTTTCAACAGATATCATGCCAACAACTTCGTCCTGTTCGCCGCCAAGCGTGATTCCTCTCACTCCCGAAGCTGTCCGTCCAATAGCCCTGACGATATTTTCGTGAAAACGGATGGCCTTACCCGAACGGACGGCAATCATGATTTCATGATTGCCATTGGTGAGAAGAGCTTCCAGAAGGCGGTCACCTTCTCTGATCGTAATGGCATTGATGCCGTTCTGTCTTGGACGCGAATAGGCCTCCAGCGATGTTTTCTTGATGATTCCCTTCTTTGTGCAGAGAATGATGTAATTGTTATTGATATATTCGTCATCATTCAGTGTTTTCACATTGATGTATGCCAGTACCTGGTCATCTGTCTCGATATTCAGCAGATTTTGAATGGCACGGCCTTTTGATGTTTTGGTCCCTTCCGGGATCTCATAAACTTTCAGCCAGAAGCACTTCCCTTTTTCAGTAAACAACAGCAGGGTATTGTGCATGGAGGCAATAAACAAGTGCTCCAGGAAGTCTTCATCACGCGTATTGCTTCCCTTTGAGCCGACACCTCCCCTTCCCTGGGTTTTGAATTCGGTGAGCGGGGTCCTTTTAATATAGCCAAGATGCGAGATGGTAATGACCATTTCTTCGTCAGCATAGAAATCCTCCGGATTAAATTCCTCTGCATTCGGGACAATTTCAGTTTTTCGCTGATCGCCGTATTGTTGCTTGATTTCAAGCAGTTCATCCTTGATAATCTGCATTCTCAGGCTTTCGTCGGCCAGGATCTCTTTGCAACGTTCAATGAACTGCATGATATCAGCATATTCCTGACGTAATTTGTCCTGTTCAAGGCCGGTTAGCTGACGCAGGCGCATTTCCACTATGGCGCGGGCCTGTAAGTCGCTCAACGCAAAACGGACAATCAGGCTTTCACGTGCCTCGTCCGGTGTCTTTGAACCGCGGATAATGGCAATGACTTCATCGATATGATCACTGGCAATGATCAGACCTTCGAGAATGTGAGCCCGTTTTTCAGCCTGATCCAGTTCAAACCGGGTGCGGCGGATCACAACATCATGACGGTGATCCACGAAATAATGGATCAGATCCCTGAGGTTCAGCAAACGGGGACGTCCCTTTACCAGCGCGATATTGTTTACGCTGAATGAGGTCTGCAGTGCGGTATACTTGTATAATTTATTTAAAATGACGTTTGAAATTTCGTCCTTTTTAACGTCGATGACGATACGCATTCCATCGCGGTCCGATTCATCATTGACGTTTGAAATTCCCTCGATCTTTTTTTCGTTAACCAATTCGGCGATCTTTATAATCAGTTCCGCCTTGTTCACCATATAAGGAATCTCAGTAATGATGATCCGTTCGCGGCCATTCCCGATCGGTTCAATGTGTGACTTGCCCCGGACGACGATTCTTCCTCTTCCGGTTTCATAGGCTTCCTCTACCCCTTTATACCCGTAAATGATTCCACCTGTGGGAAAATCAGGGGCTTTAATGATCGGGATCAGTTCCTTTACATCAATATCTTTATTGTTGATATAGGCAATGATCGCGTCAATTGTATCCGGCAGATTGTGCGGGGGCATATTGGTTGCCATTCCAACCGCGATACCTGAAGTTCCGTTGACCAGCAACATGGGAAATCGGGTGGGCAAAACGGTGGGTTCAGTCAGCGATTCATCAAAATTAGGCTGAAAATCGACTGTATTTTTATCCAGATCACTTAATGTCAGCTCGGCCATGCGCGTCATTCTGGCTTCCGTGTACCGCATTGCTGCAGGACTGTCACCATCAATTGAACCGAAGTTTCCCTGTCCGTCTACCAACGGGTAACGAAGTGACCACTCCTGGGCCATTCGAACCATCGCCATATAAACAGAAGAATCACCGTGCGGATGGTACTTTCCGAGTACTTCTCCGACAATCCTGGCGGATTTCTTGTAGGGACGGTTTGAGAATACGCCTAATTCCTGCATTCCGAACAAAACTCTACGGTGTACAGGTTTTAATCCGTCACGTACGTCAGGCAAAGCTCGCGAAACGATCACGGACATCGAGTAATCGATGTAGGCCGATTTCATCTGCTCTTCGATATTAATCTTGATTATTTTTTCGCCTTCAGCCATTTAATCCTCCTTTATCATTTTAATGTATTCAAAATTTTGAAGTACAAAAATATAAAAATACTCCGAAAGAAGGTCATTTTTCCCCCTATTTAATCGGGTTCATGACATTATATTTCAACAGGGTGCTGTTCAAAAAACGGTATTTCCAGGTGATCGTTTATTGATAATTAATCTGTATTTTTAAACCATATTTTAATTGTCTGAGTAGCGAAGGAGAAGTCTGCCCTGCCCTTCTTGCTCCAGAAAAAAAGGAGTTCTCCTGCAACTATGTCAGGTTAAATGAAGGCATTTCCTGTCAACATTTTGGGAATAGTTTTTGTTAGAGAGATACGATATTTAAATAAAACAGAAAATAGTATGGATTCTCAATTCTCACCAAGGATAAAAGATGTTCTCACTTACAGCCGGGAAGAGGCGATAAGATTGGGAAATGATCAGATTGGGCTGGAACATATTTTTCTGGGAATTTTGAGAGACGGTGAAGGTATTGCAATAGATATGCTTTCCAATTTGGGCGTAAATTTATCAGAGGTAAAGGAAGCGGTTGAAAATTTACTCCGGACAGATCGGGAAATTGACTCTCAGGCATCCATTCAACTCTTGAAATCGGCGGAAAAAGCGTTAAAGCTGGTTTATCTGGAGGCCCGGTCGCTCAACAGTCCGACCATCAGTACCGGCCATTTACTGCTGGCCATCTTAAAGGATAAAGATAGCAGGATTGCTCATTTACTGAACGATTTTCATGTCAATTATTATATTTTGAAATCCAGGTTGGAAGATTATAAACAACCGGAGGATAAAGCTGATTTCGGCGAAGAAGATGATGATATCGATGATCCCTTCTCCAAATCCGGTTCTCCCGGTTCTTCCAAAAAGCCGGGTGCTGCCAAATCGGAAACACCGGTACTTGACAATTTCGGTATTGACATTACAAAAGCTACTGAAGAAAATAATCTGGATCCGATTGTTGGCCGTGAAAAGGAAATCGAAAGGCTCGCCCAGATACTGTCACGCAGAAAGAAAAACAATCCGATCCTGATTGGTGAACCTGGCGTGGGAAAGTCAGCTATCGCCGAAGGATTGGCATTAAGGATTGTACAGAAGAAAGTTTCGCGCGTGCTTTTCGATAAACGCGTTGTAAGCCTGGACATCGCTTCAATTGTTGCCGGTACCAAATACCGCGGACAGTTTGAAGAACGGATGAAGGCGATTTTAAACGAGTTGTCGAAGGTCAATAATGTGATCCTGTTCATCGATGAAATTCATACCATTGTCGGTGCAGGCGGAGCAACCGGTTCGCTCGATGCTGCCAATATGCTCAAGCCGGCGCTGGCCCGCGGGGATATTCAGTGCATCGGAGCAACCACGCTGGACGAATACCGTCAGCAGATCGAGAAGGATGGCGCACTGGAGCGAAGGTTTCAAAAGGTGATGGTAGAGCCTACCTCAGTCGATGAAACGATCGAGATCCTGAACAATATTAAGGAAAGGTACGAAGATCATCACAACGTTTACTATACGAAAGAAGCCATTAATGCCTGTGTAAAACTGACAGCCCGTTATATTACCGATCGTTTTCTGCCCGATAAAGCGATTGATGCCCTGGATGAATCCGGTTCACGTGTACATATTTCCAATATTAATGTGCCCGAACGCATCGTAAAGCTGGAGCAAAAAATAGAAAGTACGAGGGAAGAAAAGATTAAAGCGGTAAAGAGCCAGAATTTTGAACTGGCTGCCGGCTACCGGGACAAGGAAAAAAACCTGCTTCAGTTGCTTGATCAGGAAAAAGAGGCCTGGGAAAAAGAATTGCTGAGCCACCGCGAAGTGGTTAGTGAGGATAAAGTGGCAGAAGTCGTTGCCATGATGTCAGGTGTTCCGGTGCAACGCATCGCTCAGGCAGAAGGGAAGCGTCTGATGCATATGGGCGAAAAGCTGAAAGGCAGTGTGATCGGTCAGGATGAAGCCATCAAGAAGATCGTGAAGGCCATTCAGCGAAACCGTGCAGGCTTAAAAGATCCAAATAAACCGATCGGTTCTTTTATTTTCCTGGGACCTACCGGGGTCGGTAAAACGCAGCTTGCCAAGGTCATTGCCCAGTATCTGTTTGACAGTTCCGACGCGTTGATCCGCATCGACATGAGCGAATACATGGAGAAATTTTCCGTCTCCCGTCTGGTAGGTGCTCCTCCCGGATACATCGGTTATGAAGAAGGCGGGCAGCTTACGGAGAAGGTCCGGCGAAAACCTTATTCGGTCATTTTGCTGGATGAAATTGAAAAAGCTCATCCTGACGTTTTTCACCTGCTGCTGCAAATGCTCGATGAAGGCAGGCTCACGGACAGTCTGGGGAGGAATATCGATTTTAAAAATACGATTATCATTATGACATCGAATATCGGATCACGGCAGTTAAAGGAATTTGGCGCCGGCATCGGATTCAATGTCCATAGTAAAACGGCTGAGGATGAGACCGAACATGCCAAATACATTGTAGAAAAGGCATTAAAGCGGACTTTTGCACCGGAATTCCTGAACCGGGTTGATGATGTGATCATGTTTAACGCGCTTTCGAAAGAAGACATTCACAAGATCATTGATATTGAACTGAAAGGTTTGTACGACCGGATTACTGCGCTGAATTACAAGCTGAAGATATCAAGGGCAGCCAAGGAATTTATTGCGGATAAAGGTTATGATGTCCAGTTTGGGGCAAGACCGCTGAAAAGGGCTATTCAGAAGTATCTGGAAGACGAAATGGCAGAAGTAATCATTAAAGCTTCCATTACCGAAGGGGATACCGTTTCAATCGGATTTGACAAAAAGAATGAGAAAATAAAGATCCGGATACTGGGCACGCCTCAAAAGGCGTAAAATATTATAAGCTCTCTGGTTTTTGCCAGGGGGCTCTCGAGGAACAGGTAAAGGGAAAAGTTTAATTTTTCCTGCCCAGGTAGCGGATTGCCATCAGGCTGATATCATCAACCTGCGGCGTTTCACCCCGGAATACCGCAAGACTTTTCAGCAGGCGGGAAACGATATCCTGTGATGATAATTCCATTGTACTGCTGATGTTCTCACTCAGGCGTTCCACTCCGTATGAATGATCATTGTCATCCTTGCAATCGGTTACACCATCCGTGTAAAGAACCATCATATCACCTTCGCGCAGGACGATTGAATCGCCTGCGTATGTCTTGTTCTGGTAAATGCCTACCGGTAATCCGTGCGTCTGGTCAAGCATGCGTACCTGCCTGTCCGTGGTGACAAGAAAAGGATAGTTGTGCGCAGCGTTGCAATAATTTAAAATACCATACTGGATATCCAGAATTCCAAGAAACAGCGTTAAAAAATGCTGGTTCGAATTTTGCCGGCTAAGTTCCCTGTTGACTTCAATGACGATTTGTTTGGCAGACAATATGGTTGCCTTGCTTTTAATCACCGTATGCGCCACAGCCATGAAGAGAGCTGCCGGGATCCCTTTTCCGGACACATCGCCGATGACAAACAGCAGATGATTTGAATCGATAAAAAAATAATCGTATAAGTCACCTCCGATACTTTCCGCAGGCTGCACGGCGGCATACAGTTCCACTGCCGGGTGTTCCTGTAATGAAAGCTGACCCGGGATGATGACGGATTGAATTTCCTGTGCCGACTTCAGATCTTTCTCATATTTGCGGCGGTCACGCTTGTTCTGATTCTGTTCGTTGAGAAAGGCAGAATATTTTTGCTGCAGCTCCGACAAACTGTCGGTCAGTAATTCAACCTCATTTTTCGGCTTCCTTTTTAACCGTTCGCCAAAAGTGAATTTCCGGATTGATTCTGTAATTTTTGACAGAGGAATTAACGTTCTTCTGGAAATGAAAACGAAAAGCAATAAAATAACCAGCAAACCGGCCACGGAAACGCCAATCATTTTCCATAAAAGTACACTCAACCCGCAATGGTCGATATTTTCGCCCATCGCGTGGATCAGGAGTTCTCTGCTGAAATTGTAATTCAGAAAAATGGTCGCAGCAAAGACCAGAATGAGTATGGATAACATGGACAAGCCCAACTGAAAAGCAATGCTTTTTTTATTCATTCCGGATTAATTTTCAAAAAGAAATACAATTTAGCGAAAAAGTCAATGCAAGAAAAGGCTATGGGGTAAAATAAAAACCGTCATGGTTGATGGCGGTTTTTTATTTTACAGGGAATTCTTTCCATGCGATTATGTATTCATCGCCCCGCAGACATGAATCACTTGTCCGCTGACGTAAGAAGCCAGATCAGATGCAAGGAATAAAGCAACCTTGGCGACTTCTTCGGGCGAACCGCCGCGTTTCATCGGAATATTGGCCTCCCAGGCTTTTCTGGCTTCCTCGGGAATTTTGGCTGTCATTTCGGTGATGATAAACCCGGGAGCAATTGCATTACTGCGAATACCCCGTGAACCAAGCTCTTTTGCTATCGACTTGGTGAAACCGATAATGCCTGCCTTTGATGCGGAATAGTTGGATTGTCCGGCATTTCCGCTGACGCCGACAACTGAGCTCAGGTTGACGATGGAACCGCTCCTTTGTTTCAGCATGGTCTTCTGTACAGCCTTGGTAAAATTGAAAACTGACTTCAGATTGACATTGATGACAGCATCCCATTGTTCTTCCGTCATTCTCATTAGCAGCGTGTCCTTGGTAATACCGGCGTTGTTTACCAACACATCTACCTGACCGAATTCGTCAACAATTTTATTGACTACTTCTTCTGTCTGATCAAATAATGCTGCATTGGAAGCATAACCTTTGGCTTTTACACCCATAGCGACCAACTCTGCTTCCGTCGCTTTCATATGATCGTCTTCGAAAAGATCAGTGAAAGCAATGGCACAGCCTTCTTCAGCAAATTTCATGGCAATTGCTTTGCCGATACCTCTTGAGGCTCCGGTAATAATTGCAGTTTTTCCATCAAGTAGTTTCATGTTTCTATTATTTATTATGCGTTCCAAAGATACTTTTTTTTGGCTTTTTCCCTGCAAACAGATGTCGGTGATATAACGCATCCATTCGAATTAATTTTTTCCCAGGTTACTATTTGGATTTCATTCCCTACTTTTGTGCAGCAGATAAATAACAATATGCCCGATCAATCGACCATATGCGCCATCGCTACGTCTCCCGGTGCGGGACCCATTGCCGTCATTCGTTTATCAGGAGAGAAGGCGATTAAAATTACGGAAGATATTTTTCATTCTCCCGTTTCGAATAAACGGCTCAGCAATGAAAAAGCCAATACCATTCATTACGGAACTCTTTGCGAAGGCCCCGAAATAATTGATGAAGTGCTTGTTTCCCTTTTCCGGGCCCCTCACTCATTTACCGGTGAAGATGTGGTTGAGATCAGTTGTCACGGGTCTGTATACATTCAGCAAAGGATTCTGCAACTGTTAATTTCAAAAGGAGCAAGAATGGCCCGTCCTGGTGAATACACACAACGGGCATTTATGAATGGCAAGATGGATCTGTCGCAGGCGGAAGCTGTGGCCGATCTGATTGCTTCAACCACGCGGGCTTCTCAAAAGGTGGCTATCAATCAAATGCGGGGCGGTTTCTCATCCGAAATTGCCCGTCTTCGCGGGAAGCTGCTTCATTTTATCGCTTTGGTTGAACTGGAGCTGGATTTCAGTGAGGAAGATGTTGAATTTGCCGACCGGTCGGCATTGAGAAAGCTGGTTGACCAGATCGCTGAAGTCGTGTCAAAACTGAAAGATTCGTACCGGTTGGGGAATGTGATCAAAAACGGGATACCGGTTGCCATTATTGGCGAAACCAATGTAGGAAAATCGACACTTTTGAATGCGCTTCTCAATGAGGAACGGGCAATTGTATCGGATGTTCACGGCACCACGCGCGATGTGATTGAAGATGTGGTCAATATTCAGGGAACCGCTTTTCGCTTCTTTGACACGGCCGGACTTCGTGATACCGTTGATACCATAGAAAGCATGGGCATTGAACGCAGCTACGGCAAACTAAAAGAGGCTTCCGTTATCCTGCTTGTTGTGGATACAACCAATCTCCTTCCCGTAATTACCGGACGAATCGACAAGATCCGTGAACTTCTGACGGATCAGCACCTGATCATTACTGCCAACAAAGTGGATATCGGGTTAAAAGAAACCATTGAAGGACTAAAGGCACTTCCCCTGCAGCAGGACGAGCATCTGGTGTTCCTTTCTGCAAAAAGAAAAGAGCATCTGGATAAGCTGATATCCCGGATGCAGGAAACGGTTGCTTTGGATCAGATTGGAGAGGAAGACACCATCGTGACCAACCTTCGGCATTTTGAAGCGTTAACCAGAGCCCTTGAATCCCTGCAGCGGGTTCAGGCAGGAATGGATCAGCAGCTATCCGGCGAATTCCTGGCCCAGGACATTCGCGAATGCCTGCAGTATCTTGGCGAAATCACCGGAGAGATCAGCAGCGATGAAATTCTCGGCCACATCTTCAGGCATTTCTGTATCGGAAAATAGAAGATGTACAACTTCAGAGACCAATTTTAAATTTATCGCATAGCGACTAAATATTTAGTCATTTTCTTCTGAAATAATTTGGATGACTAAGTTTTTAGTCATACCTTTGAACGGAAGGATTGACAAATTAAAACTGAAATGCAATGCAACTGACAAAGGCAGAAGAACAGGTGATGCAATACCTCTGGAAATTAGGTGAAGGCATGGTGAAAGACATCAGGGACTGTTTTGATGATCCGAAACCGGTACGGAATACCGTTTCCACTGTTCTGCGGATACTGGAAAAAAAAGAATTTGTATCGCACCACACGTCTGGGAATGTTCACGTATATTATCCGTTGATAACGAGGGAAGAATACTCAAAGAGCCAGCTTTTTGGCCTGATGAAAAGCTATTTCAATAACTCGTTTCCGGCGATGGCTTCATTCTTTGCCCGCGAAAAAGATCTGAGCATCCGGGAGCTTGAACAGCTCATGGAGGAAACCAAACGGGAATTGAAAAAGAAATAAAATCAGCTTATGGAAACACTTATGGCATATCTGATCCGGTCATCAGTCTGGCTGACGGGCTTTGGACTGATTTATCTGGTATTTCTTCGGAATGAGCGCTATTTTGTACTGAACAGGATCTTTTTGTTGACAGGAATGATCGCTTCTCTTTGTTTCCCCTTTGTCCGGTTCCATTACACCCTGGTCATGCCAGTTTTCGAAGCTGCAGCCGTTACGGGAGCCCGACCGGCCGTTACCGGGGTGCCGATGGAGGCGCAGCAATCACCCGATTACCTGTTTTATGTGTATTTGTCAGGCGTCCTTTATCTGATGTTCAGGTTGCTTAAACAGGCCATTTTCGTGGTCTGGGTGATCCGGAGATCAGGATATGAGCTCTTCAGCGATATCAGGCTTGTCCGCACCGGCCACTACCCTGCCCCATTTTCATTCTTCTCGTATGTGTTTGTCAATCCTTCAATCAGCGATGCTGAAATCTGCGAGATCGTGAATCATGAGCGGGAGCATATCCGGCAACGGCACTGGACGGACCTGTTATTGTCTGAACTCCTCTGCGCCCTGCAATGGTTTAATCCCGCAGTCTGGCTGTATGGCCGGTTTATCAGGCAAAACCATGAGTATCTGGCCGATGAGTCTGCACTAAAACGCAGCGCCGAACCGGGAAGATACCGTGCTGCTTTGCTAAACCAGCTATTTGATGCAGAGGTCATTCGATTATCCAATTCATTCAATTATTCACTCAACAAAAAGCGATTTATCATGATGAAACAAACAATAAATTCACCAGTTCGAAAACTCCGGTTTTTATGGATTTTACCTTTCGTTGCCGGTGTTTTCTATGCCTTCGCCACGCCGGAGTACCGGTTTATTCAGGAGGCAGGACACAGCCCGAACAACCCGCGTCATTCTTCGCAGGTGAAGGAGGCCGGTCTTTCGGAAGATGGTTCCGGCAGGGATGTTCAAAGAACCGATCCGGCTGTTAACCAGTCAGATACCGATCAAGCCCCATTGGTCTCCAAAAAAACGATGAAAGGCAGGGTCACTGACGCAAGCGGAAATCCCCTGGAAAATGCGTCTGTGGTTATATCAGGAACGAGTACCGGTACAACAACTGATGCCGAAGGTCATTTTGAATTGGAAATGGACAACAGTCGTCCGCTGATCGTTTCCTATGTTGGCTTTAGAACAGCGAAAGTTCCGGCTGATTTTAAACAGCCGGTCACGGTCCGGCTGGAACCTGAGAACATCGGAATAGAAAGTGTCATAGTAGTCGGTTCCGCCGTTGCAAAGCCTTCTTCGGAACCCGTGAAACCCGCCGGGGATGACAATAAAGTCTTCACCATTGTCGAACAGATGCCGGAATTTCCCGGAGGAGCAATGGCTTTACGTAAAACGATCGCCGGGGCGATCAAGTATCCTCGGATTGCACAAGAAGAAAATGCCGAAGGCAAGGTCTTTGTCAGTTTTGTTGTGAACCGGGAAGGTTACATTTGGAACGCAAAGGTGGTCAAGTCCGTTCATCCGGCTCTTGACCATGAAGCGATCAGGGTAATCTACTCGCTGCCTAAATGGGAACCGGGTTTTCAGCATGGGAAGGCGGTTGATGTAGCGTATACTATTCCGATCGAGTTTGTTCTTCAGTAAAACCGGCTGGAATACCGGAAAAAGAAAGCTTAAAAGGCTGCGCTGTAAGTTCAGCGCAGCCTTTTACAAGAATTGCGGTAATCCGCTTCATTAAAAGCAGCTTGAACCGTCCCAGCAATGGGTACACAATTTTTCTTTGGGCAGCCCGATGGCTTCTACCAAATCACCCAGTTTTTGGAATTTAAGCGAGCTTAAGTCCAGTGTTTTTCTGATCTGTTCCACCATTGCGCAATGCTTGCCGTTGCCCACGTCTGCATATTCGTTCAAATTCACGTGGTCAGTGCCTTCCAGTTCTTTTATCGCCCGCCGGGTGGCTAAATCCATATTGGACCGCGACCTGCTGAAATTAAGGTATTCACAAGGGAAAATTAACGGCGGACAGGCTATTCGCATGTGCACCTCGCGGATACCCCCCGCATGCAAATGTTGTACATTATCCTTTAACTGGGTGCCCCTGACAATGGAATCGTCCAGAAAGATCCCGCTTTTTCCCTTGATAACCGATTGGTTGGTAATGAGTTTCATTTTTGCGACCAGGTCACGGGTTTCCTGATTTTGCGGCATAAAGCTGCGGGGCCAGGTCGGCGTATACTTTGAGTACGGACGTTTAAGCGGAATACCGGCTTCATTGCTGTATCCAACTGCATGTCCTACTCCCGAATCGGGGATGCCTGCAACAAAATCGGCTCTGACAGTATCTCTTTTAGCCAAAGCAGCTCCACACCGGTAACGGGTTTCATCCACATTGATATTTTCATAAAAGGAAGGCGGATAGCCATAATAAACCCAAAGGAACGAACAGATCTGCATTTTGTCATTCGGTTTACGCAATTGGGTGTATCCGTCAGGCGTCAATTCAACGATCTCCCCTGGTCCCAGGTAGTATTCCGTTTCAAAATCCAGATTTGGAAATGCGCAGGTCTCGAACGAAACGGCGTATGCGTCGTTTTTCCTGCCAACAATAACCGGGGTCCGGCCCAGTTTATCGCGTGCGGCAATCAATCCTGTTTCAGTCATCACCAGGATGGAACAGGAACCCTTTACCTTTTCAAAAACACGGTTAATCCCGTCAACAAAGCTTTCACCTTCTGCAATCAGCATGGCTACCAGCTCGGTCGGGTTCACCGATCCCTGACTGGTCTCCGAAAAGGTATGCCGTTTATTGGTGAACTGCTTTTCCAGTTCTTCACTATTGACGATCTTGCTCACAGTAGCCACCGCGTAACGGCCCATATGAGAAGTTACGACGATCGGCTGGGCTTCGTGATCGCTGATGACCCCAATCCCGCAGTTCCCGGAAAAATTACTGATATCGGGGCTGAATTTATTTCTGAAGTAACCATCTTCAAGGCTGTGAATTGCGCGCTGAAACCCGCCCTCTTTTGAGTAAAATGACATACCCGCCCTTTTCGTACCCAAATGGGAATGGTAATCAGTACCATAAAAAACATCCATCACGCAATCCTGTTTTGAAATGCTTCCAAAAAATCCGCTCATAATTTCTCCTGGCTAATGTGGAGACAAAAGTAACGGAAATCTTAATTGCAGCAACAGTTGCCTATTGATTGTTGCGAAGGAAATTTCTCAATACATACTGAAGAATACCCTCGTGCCGGTAATATTCTATTTCGATGAGTGAATCCAGTCTGGCTATAACCGTGAAATCAACGTATTCTCCTGATGGCCTGGTTGCCGTGACTGTAATTCTCTTATTCGGGCTCAGATTTTCCAGGTCCGGAATATCGAAGGTTTCATCTCCTTTTAATCCGAGAGAAGCAGCATTCTCCCCGACCCTGAACTGAAGCGGCAGGACTCCCATTCCGACAAGATTGCTGCGGTGGATTCGTTCAAAGCTTTCGGCAATGATTGCACGAACGCCAAGCAGTGTGGTTCCTTTTGCTGCCCAGTCGCGCGAGGAACCGCTGCCATATTCTTTTCCCGCCAGAATAATCAGCGGGACCTGTTCCGACTTGTATTGCATGGCTGCGTCATAGATCGTCATGATCCGGCCACTGCCATGATGCACCGTCCATCCACCCTCCTTTTCCACCAATTGATTTTTTAAGCGAACATTGGCAAAGGTACCTCTGATCATGACCTCATGGTTCCCCCTTCTTGATCCATAGGAATTAAAGTCCTTTCGTTCAATTCCCTGCAAGGTCAGATACTCACCGGCAGGTGAATTCTCTGCGATCGATCCGGCCGGAGAAATATGATCGGTGGTAATCGAATCACCCAGTTTCAGCAGTACCCGCGCTGAACGGATGTCAGTCACCGGCCTCGGTTCGGGGGTAATATCCTTAAAAAACGGCGCCTCCCGAATATAGGATGAATGCTCGTCCCAGTGATAGTCATCATGCATGGTTGTCGCCAACCGCTCCCATTTTTCATCACCCTCAAAAATTCGCCTGTAATTCAGGGCATAATCAGCTGAATCCAAAACCTGCCCCATCGTCAGTTGGATTTCTTCTGTCGAAGGCCAGATATCACGCAAATAAACCGGCTTCATATTCGGATCGAAGCCCAGCGGTTCATGATACAAATCAATATCAATGCGTCCGGCAAGCGCGTACGCGACTACCAGGATCGGCGATGCCAGAAAGTTCATTTTGATCAGCGGATGGATCCGGGCTTCAAAATTCCTGTTACCCGAAAGAACGGCCGACACAATGAGTTCATTGTCCAGGATAGCCTCATTGATATGGGCCGGTAAGGGTCCGCTGTTCCCGATACAAGTCGTGCAGCCGTACCCCACCGTATGAAAGCCCAGGGCCTCCAGAAACGGCACAAAACCGGCCTTTTCCATATAAACGGTCACGACTTTCGATCCGGGGGCCAGGCTGGTCTTTACCCAGGGTTTTGTTTTTAAGCCTTTCTCTACTGCCTTTTTTGCGATCAATCCCGCGCCCAGCATGACGCTTGGATTGGACGTATTGGTACAACTGGTGATGGCGGCGATCACAACAGCCCCGTCGCGAACGACATATTCAGTGCCGTTGCTGACGACCTTTGCCTGCCTCAGTCCAGGCTGTTTCACTGTTGCCGGTTCAGGTTCAGATGCGGCCGATGCCACGACCTCGTTTTGGGCCTGCGATTGTCCAACCTGATCTTCGGGCTGGCCGCCTTCGTTCGCCCATTGGCCAACCGGCCGTTCATCCGGGTTCATATAATCGCGCTGATAGCTCTTTTTCAGGATATCGATGAACTGCTCCCTGACCTGAGTCAGCGGAATTTTATCCTGCGGCCGTTTGGGGCCTGAAATAGCCGGCTCAATCTGATTCAGATTCAGTTCAACAACATCGGTATACCGGATCTGATCTTCATTGGCACGCCACAATAAATTGGCTTTCAGGTAAATTTCAACTGTTTCGATATGCAGTTTCTGTCGCCCCGTCGCATGGAGGTATTCCATTGTTTTAAAATCGGGCGGGAAATAGACCACCGTACAACCAAATTCAGGAGACATGTTCGAAATTGTTGCGCGGTCGGGAACGGTCAGGAAATCCAGACCCTGTCCGAAAACTTCGACAAATTTGCCGACCACACCCTTTTCCCGCAATAAACTGGCAACCGCCAACACCAGATCTGTTGAGGTTGTTCCCTCTCTCAGCCTGCCGGTCAGTTTCAGTCCGATGACTTCGGGAAGCATCAGGTAGGT